>OJLA01000214.1_pt1 | contig 54020 bp, 48 predicted proteins | sample 1596611 | NCBI WGS metagenome assembly OJLA01 (sample SAMEA4350168, study PRJEB24818) | metagenome | biome: human; feature: gut; material: faeces | place: Denmark | collected 2013-09
TTTTCTCTGCTTGTAGAAAGGCAAGTTCAATAAATGCTTAAATAATAAATAGTAATCCTGTAAATAATAAAACTTTTACTGCTGGACTTTTTACAAATCTCATTACATAGCTTTTATTTGGATTATGTGGGTTATAGAAAACATCTAATTCAGTTCCAACAGGAAAATGTTCTTTTAGTGCATTAGTAGAAATATGTGTATTACTTCTAATTACTAAATTATCATTTTTAACATCATTTTCTACTTCAGATTTCACTTTATTAAAAGATGATGATTTATTTATAATCCAGCCATATTTAAGCCTTTGATTATATTTAACATTGTTAACAATGTATTCTACTATAGGAAAATATACTCCATTATTATTCCATAATGTATATTTTATAACTTTTCCTTTCGTTGTTTGATTACATTGCTTAACCATTTTTTTATCTTTGTTCTTAAATATTAATGATAGAATTAGCAGTATTAAAGCTACAGATATAAATATTGCAAAAAATAATAAATTTATTTTCATTTCTTAAAACTCCTCATTTTTTATATTATTTCAGTATTATTTTTCTTAATTTTTGATAATTCCTTAATAAATAAAACTACACAAACTATATTTAAAACTAAAGCAATAACTAATAGCATTTTATTTACAATAAGATTGCTTAATATATTAAATAATAATGAAAGACATACTAAAACTTGCAAAACTATTGAGATATATGTAAAAACCTTACTTGTTGTGTTTTTCCATTTCTTTTCAGTACCAATTTGTATTAATCTTGCAATACTTTGTGAAACCACTATCATAAACAACAAAAATCCTGGTATTATTAAAGTAAAAATCATAATACTTATAGCCATAGCAAAATCTATTGCAACAGCAGTTCCTCCTGCGAATAATAAATACCAACCAGCACCTGGTGAATCAATACCTTCATTTACTTCATTTATAACTTGTTCAGTTGTTGTAAATGAAGAATTATATTTTATTGAACAAAAGCAAAAAAACAAAGTTATAATTGCACATAAAATTGCTATAACCAACAATTTTAAAAGATTCTTTTTCATTGATATTCACATCCCTTCTATTTCTTATTTGAATTTTTCTTCAGTATATCATATTGACTTTTTTAATGCAACAAACTTTTTTAGAACTAAATCTTTCAATTATTTTGTAATGACTTTAAGCATCTTGAAATGGCTGTAGTTGACATAAAAAACCATACAAAACATTGATTTTTCAATACTTGTATGGTTTTTCGTTTATGGTGCAGATGGCCGGAATCGAACCGGCACGGTTTATTCAACCGCAGGATTTTAAGTCCTGTGCGTCTACCAGTTCCGCCACATCTGCATTTAATATTGAACTGGCTTGTCCTAACGACAATTGATATTATAATATTATATAAAAGATTTGTCAATACATTTTTAAAAATTTTTTTAAAATTTTTTTGATAAAAAATTTATCTGTATTAATAATTTAAAAATTCAGAAGTTACACCAGTTTCATCCAAAACTTTAGTTTCTTCTGAATTAAAATTATTAATTTATGTATTATGCATTTGTTGTTCCATTGTTGCTGTCAAATGGAATAAATTTATTTACTATGCTTTGTTGTTCTACACCTTCTGCTCTGAATGTCATAAATGATGTATTGATTTTACTTTCAATTTCTTCTTCTATAACATCTTGAGTTGCATGTTCTGCTAAAACTAATTCACTTACTAATATTTGTTTAGCATTGTTTAGCATTTTCTTTTCTCCTGTAGATAGTCCTTTTTCTTTTTGTTTGAAACTTAGGTTTCTAACAACATCTGCAACTTCGTAAATGTCTCCGCTTTTCATTTTATCCATATTATCTCTATATCTTTTGTTCCAATTTTTTTCCATTTCTGTTTCATCTTGGCTAAGTACTTTAAATACTTTTTCTGCTGATTGTTTATCTATTATATTTCTAACACCAACCTCTTCTGCTTTTGCTGTTGGTATCATTACCTTTACATTACTTGGCATTTTTAATATATAATATGATTGTTTTTCCCCTAAAATATCTTTTTCTTCTATTGAATCTATTGTCCCTGCTCCATGCATTGGGTATACTATTTTGTCTCCTACATTGAACATGTAAGTCAACTCCTTTCATTTTGTTAAACATTTTTCAGCAAAAAAATATTATAAAGTTATGTCTATATGAAATAACTTTATTGGATTTTTTAACCATATTTATTATACTACAAAAAAAGAAAAAAGTCAAAGCATTTATTTTGACTTTTTATGTTATTTTGCCTTGAACCCTTGTATTTTCAAGGTAAAAATTTTTTTATATTTTTTTCTGTTGACTTTGTGTTCAATTTTTATTTTGATGTTGATCCAAATCCTCCAATTCTTTCTCCTTCTGCTACGTCGTCATCTGTTACAAAGTATTTTTGGAATACTCCTTGTCCTATTGCTTCACCTTTTTTTATTGTTACATCTTCTTCTTTGATATTGTAAAATGCGAACATGATGTGTCCGTCATTGTCAGGGTTTCCATAGTAGTCTTTGTCTATTACTCCTACACTATTTGCTAATATTAGTCCTTTTTTCTTTGGGTTTGAACTTCTGTTGTATAACATTAATACTTCGTCGTCTTGCATATATGCTTTTATTCCTGTTTTTATTAGTGTTGGTGCCATTCCTTTTTTGAAACTTGGTATTGTTACGTCTTCTGCTGCTTCTATGTCATATCCTGCTGAGTATTTTGTTTTTCTTATTGGTAGATTTATTCCTTTTTCTTCGAATCCTTTTGCTATTTCAAATCCTCTTATTTTTTCCATTTCTTTTCTTCCCTTCTTTTTGTTTTTTCTTTTATATTTTTACATATGGATTTTAAATTGTCAAGGGGTGATTTTGTTTTTATTTTATAGTAAATCCATTTTCTGTTTTTTGAAGTTCTACATTTGAGTTTAAACAAACTAGGGGACGGAAACCATGGGTAGGATTAGAATAAATACTTGCTCCAACATATCCATAATAACTAGTCGCCATTATATAATCACTATTATTTGCTGATGGACTTGCAATCCACATAACACCTGCATTTGTTGAATCGTTTATTATGTATAAGCTATCATTTTTATCTATATATTCTGAGCTTTCATTAGTATAATTTTTCCATTCTCCACCATTAATTTTTATTTGATATCCTGTTTCATTTAATGCTTGTGTTTCATAATTTGTTTGTGGATGTTTTTCATTATATGATTGCAAAAATATTTCTATTGTTGGTCCGCCTATTGCATATGATGCTTTTCCTGTAGTATCTTTAAAATTGCTCCATGCTTTTGTATCCAGCATATATGCTACTGCTTTCATGTTTTCATTAGTACTTGTAAATGAATTATCAATAAAATATGACTTGTTCAATTTTTTTACTAAATCTACTATTCTATCTGTTCCTGTTGCATAATCCTCTCTTAATGAATCTCCAAAGTATGCCGTTCTTTTCATATCTCCTACTGTTGGTTTATTATTTGTTGTTTCTCCTTTAGCATTTGTTCCTGCTGGTAATTTATCTGTTTCCACATAATTGTCCGCTATTAAATATATGTTATTTGTATCTGCATAAAATATTTTCCATCCCACTGTTGAACCATTTTGAGGTGTATAATTTGTTACTGTCTTCCCATAATATTTACTTTTATCTTTTTCACTTACTATCTTTGCAGCATTAATTCCGTATATATTTATCTAATTCACTTTCATATTCATCTAATCTTGTATTTTGTTCTAATTCTGCATTTTCATTTGCCTTTTTTGCATCTTTTGCTTTTTGAAATATTCCTGTATTTGTTAATGCAGATATAGAAATGCCTGCTAATATTAGCAATATAATTATTGTTATTATCAATGCTACTAGTGTTATACCTTTACTCTTTCTATCTTTTAACATGATACTCTTATCCTTTGATTTTATTTTTAGATATTTATATATAAGATTGGGCGGAAGCCCGTATTTTCCTTACTATCATATATGCTATGATATCCATATGAACTCATATATCGTTTGCTATTATCATTATACACGCCTCCTCTATTTACGCACGGACAATCTAAAAAACTAGATGTTTCTGTTATCCACTCCCTCAAATTACTTGCCATATCAAATACATTACATTGTTGATCTATTTTATTTTTGTCTTCTATTGTATTTGTACCAGTTTGTGATAATGTATCATTTAAACTAAATTGTCTTGAATATGTTTTATTTGTTCCACAATTTTGAAAAAATACTGTTGCCGTATTCCATGCATAACTATTCATTAAGTCACTAGTATATTTATCACTATTATACATGTTTTGTGCTTGTTCTGCTGCCTGTATTTGTGTTACAAAATTGTATATCTTATCAGTTCCTTTTTCTGTTATTTGCGTTAGTTCATCATTTTCTGAGTTTCTCGCTGCTATCGTCCTTGCCTCATATCTTCCAATATAATATCCACCGTTTGTTGCAACACTATTTTTAAAATGTGTAATGTTTTTTGCAATAGTATTTCCCTTGCTTTCTGTTTCACTATAATATGTTTCTATAATGTCTTCACCTTGTGATGTTGGTATTCCATTTTTATCAAATTTATATCTATCTAAATTAATTTCAACTACTGTTCCATCATCTTTTTTTATATTTCCAACTGGTACCCATACAAATTGACTTCCATTTGTTGCCGTTGCATTATCTTCATTATCAACTGTTGTATCTTCGATAACTATTCCTTTATCAACTGTTTTTGCATTATTTGTATCATCATTTACTACTATTTTAAATCCTGCTGGTAACGTAAAAATATTTCCATTTGTATCTTTTAAAAATGTGTTTTCTGTTTTACTTAATACTTTATTTAATTTATCCTCTGTTAATTCCTGTGGCATATATCTATTTAATTCTTCTTCATATTCACTTAATGTTTGTCCTTGTTCTTTTTCTGCATTTTCACTTACTTTTTTTGCATCCACTGCTTTTTGAAATATCCCTGTATTAGTTAATGTAGATATTGAAATACCTGCCAAAATAAGCAAAATGACTATTGTTACGACTAATGCCACAAGTGTAATACCTTTTTTACCTTTTGTTTTTCTCATTTAATATTTCCTCCTTTGTTAATTATTTCCATTAAAAATAAAACTATTCATACAAAAAATACATTGTATATCGTTTTATATTTTATATTTATCAACAATAAATGTCAATAAATTTGTCGAAAAATGTCGTACATATTGTATATATTTTTTGTACCCATATTAAACAATCAATTTCAATGAATATCAACAGAAAAAAACGATATCTTGCTTCTTACAAAATACCGTTTATATTATATTTATTTCTTTATATACTACACTCTTGATTCAACAATAAGCTTAATTCCTGTTCTATCTTCTCCCTCTACTTCTACTTCTGCAAAAGCTGGTATACATACCAAATCAACGCCTGATGGTGCTACAAAACCTCTTGCTATTGCTACTGCTTTTACGGCTTGATTTAATGCTCCTGCTCCGATTGCTTGCATTTCTGCTTTGTTTGATTCTTTAACTAATCCAGCGATTGCTCCTGCTACTGAATTAGGGTTTGATTTTGATGAAATTTTTAAAATTTCCATTTTCTTTTGCCTCCTAATTATAATTTATTTTTTGTTGCAACTTTTATGATGATATTTTATAACTTCTGGAAAAAAATGTAAATAGTTTTCTGGAAATTTTTTCAAGTTTTCATCGCAATATATTCGTTTTTTCGACATTATACTAATAAAAACAAGTTGAATAGAACAAATCTGAAAATTTTCAATTTTTAGTCTTAACTCTACTTTTTATCATACTCAAAAAAAATTGAAATTTTCAGTAAATTTGTTCGTGCGCGAAAATTTATGAAATAAATTTTCTGTGCAGTATAATTTAATATACTAGGAAAGTTGTATAACTTTCCTAGTATATTAAAAATCACAGTTTATAACCTATATACTGTGATCTTCTCTTTTTATTTTCCTATATATATTCTTTTTATTCCTACAACCTTTGATGTATTATCATCAACATCAAAAACTACTCCATTAAATATAGATTTACCATCTGCAATTCTATATCTCTCTGGCAATGTTGTCTCAAAACGTTTTATTGACGCTTTAATATCCATACCTATTACAGAATGTTCAGGGCCTGTCATTCCTATATCTGTTATATATCCAGTTCCATTTGGTAATATTTTTTCATCTGCTGTTTGTACATGTGTATGTGTTCCAAAAATTGCAGTTACTTTTCCGTCTAAATAATATCCTAACGCTATTTTTTCTGCAGTTGCTTCAGCATGAAAATCTACAAAAATCATGTCAACCTTGTTTTCAATTTTTGATATTATTTTTTTTGCTATCAAAAATGGATTTTCTGTTAAAATATTTATATCAACTCTTCCCATTAAGTTGATTACTGCTATTTTTTTACCTTTACATTCATATATGTTATAACCTTTTCCAACAACGCCCTCTGGGTAATTTGCAGGTCTAATTATTTTAGGATTATCTATAAATTTAAATATGTCCTTTTTCCCCCATGTATGATTTCCCATTGTTACAACATCTACACCTTGTGATATTATATCATTAAAGTTTTTTTCTGTAATTCCCATTCCTTCTGCTGAATTTTCTCCATTTACTATTGTAAAGTCTATGTTTTCTTTTTCTTTTATTCCTTTAAGTTGTTGTTTTAATTCATTTATGCCTGCAGAACCTACAATGTCTCCAACTGCTAAAATTTTCATTCTCTATTTTCGTCCTTTCTTAATTCTCAATCCTAAGTTAGAAAAAGAATTGCATTTTATTGTCCTATTCCATATTGTTTATACATCCAAGATGTGTAATCAAATGGTGTTAGTGTTTCTGGCATACCATAGTCAATTCCATAAGTTTCAACTCTAATTGATGTAACTTTTGGTGCATTTACTGGTGTACTAATTTCTGCATTTTCTGTATTTTCTTGTCCATCTGCTGCTTTTACTTCAACTTCTTCTATTTTATGTACAATATCCATTCCTTCTGTTACTTTACCAAATGCTGCATAATATCCATTTAAATTTGTGTTTTCTTTTGTCATTATAAAGAATTGTGAACATCCTGAATTATATGATTCCTTTGTTAGGCTTGATGAGTATTGTGTATAGTCTGCCCTTGCCATTGCTAATGTTCCTTCTTCAAATTTTATGGTATTTGTTACTCCATTTGATAAAAATTCACCTTTTATTGTATAGTCTTTGTCTTCTCCACCATCTTTTAAGTTACTTATTTTTGCTCCAGTTTTTCCATCTCCGTCTTTTGAACCTGCTTGTATCATAAAGTCTTTTACTATTCTGTGGAATGTTGTTCCATCATAAAATCCATTATTCGCTAGTTTTATAAAGTTTGCTACAGATTCTGGTGCTTGGTCTGGATATAATTCCATTTTTATTGTTCCAAAGTTTTCTACTTCCATTGTTGCTACTGGATTTTGACTTTTAAATGTTGCTTTTTTATAATATCCAAATCCTACAACCCCTATTAATACTATTATAGCTATCATTGCTACTATCCAAATTATTTTTCCTACGTTTTTCATTTTTTACTTTTTCTCCCTTCGCTTTTTTATTTTTATTCGAACATAAATTGTTCTTGCATTCTTCTTAAAGACTGCCTAATTGTTCTTGCTCTAACTTCGCCAATTCCATCAACTTCGTCTAAACTTTCTATGTCTGCTGCAAGTACATGTTGAAATGATTTAAATGATGATACTAAGTTTTCTACTATATTTGATGGCATTCGTGGTATTTTATTTAAAATTCTGTATCCTCTTGTATATACACCAACTTCGTCATAATTGTCAAATGTTTCATATCCTAGTAATTTTGCAATTGTGTTTTCTCTGGTCATTTCCTCATATTGCATTTTTGACAATTCTTCTATAACCTTTTCTGGTGTCTTCTTTTTTCTAGTTGATTTTGAAGCAACTATATAATCTTTTATAATTAATTCTTCTTCTTTTTCTAGTCCACCCATTAATTCCTGTAATTGCATGCTTACAAGTCTTCCATCAACACCTAATTCATAAATTTGATTTTTTATTTCGTCTGCTATTCTTCGTACTCTTTCTGCCCTTTGAATTACATCAATTACATTTTTAAGTGTTACGATGTCATTAAATTCGTACTCGTTTAATATTGAAAGTCTATTGTCAAATACTTTTCTGTATCTTTCTAGAGTTTGTATTCCTTGGTTTGCTTTATTTAGCACTGCGTTTGTGTCTTCTAGTATATATCTAAAGTCACCTTTAAATATTGTGATTATATTTCTTCTTTGTGATATACTTATTACAAGTTCTCCTGTTTGTTTTGCTGTTCTTTCTGCAGTTCTGTGTCTTGTTCCTGTTTCTCTTGTTTCTATTTCTCTTGATGGTATAAGTTGTGCATTTGCGAATAGTATTCGTTTCAAATCACCACTTAAAACAATTGCTCCATCCATTTTTGCTAATTCATATAGTTTTGATGATGTGTATTCTTCGTTTATGTAAAAGCCTCCGTCAACAATTTCTTTTATTACGTCATTGTTGTCAGTTATAAGTAATAAGGCTCCTGTTTTTGCTCTTAGTATATTTTCCAGTCCATCTCTAATTGGTGTTCCTGGTGCAATTAGTTTTAGCAAATCTGCTGTCACTTTTCTTCCTCCCTTCCTTCTAAGTTAATTACTTTTCTGGTCTTGTCCTAATTTTTGGGGAACGTGCATTAAAAACACGTTTTCATTGCCTCATTTATGTCTTTGACTCCTATTATATCTAATTTGAACTTTTCTTTCAAGCCTTTTTTGTTACTTTCTGGAATTATACATTTTTTGAATCCTAATTTTTCTGCTTCTTTTAGTCTTTTTTCTATCATATTTATTCTTCTAACTTCGCCTGTAAGACCTACTTCACCCATTATTGCAACACCTTTTTCAATTGGCTTATTTTTGTAACTTGATGCGGTTACCATTAAAATTCCTAAGTCTATTGATGGTTCGCTAATTTTTAGGCCTCCAACAACATTTAAATAAACATCTTGATTTCCTAAGTTCATACCTGCTCTTTTTTCTAGAACTGCTATTAATAATGCTAGTCTATTGTAGTCTATACCGTTTGCGGTTCTTTTTGGATATCCAAATACACTTTGTGATGTTAATGCTTGCAATTCTACTAGCATTGACCTTGTTCCTTCCATACATGATACAATACATGAACCTGGTGGGTTGTCTTCTCTTTCTGAAATCAGTACATCAGAAGGATTTGTTATTTCACACATTCCTTCTCCTCTCATTTCAAACATACCAATTTCATTTGTTGAACCAAATCTGTTTTTTACACCTCTTAATATTCTGTATGAAAAATATCTTTCACCTTCCAAGTATAAAACAGTATCTACCATATGTTCCAAAACTCTTGGTCCAGCTATGTTTCCGTCTTTAGTAACATGACCTATGATTATTGTTGTTATATTTCTTGATTTACACACTCTCATTATTTGTGATGTTATTTCTCTTACTTGGCTTACACTTCCTGCCGCTGCTGATATTTCTTCTGAGTACATTGTTTGTATTGAGTCTATTATCACTAATTTGGGATTTAAATTTATTATATTTTGATTTACTACATCTATATCTGTTTCTCCCAAAAATAGTATGTTCTCATTATTTATTCCGTAATCTATCTGCTCTAAGTTTTATTTGTTCTGCTGATTCCTCTCCTGAAACATATAAAACTTGTCCTTCTCCCTTTACTTTATCACATAATTGCAGAATTAATGTTGATTTACCAATACCGGGTTCTCCACCTAGTAAAATTAAAGAACCTTTTACAAGTCCACCTCCTAAAACTCTGTCTAGTTCATCAAATCCTGTTGATGTTCTTATTGTTTCTTTTGCTTCATATGAGCTTAATTTTTGTGGTACATTGTTTGTTCCTTTTTCTGCTTTTAGTGAACTATTTTTGCTTTCCACTATTTTTTGTTCAAAAAAAGTATTCCAACTTCCACATGCAGGGCATTTTCCTAGCCATTTCCCTGATTCGTATCCACATTCATTGCATACAAATACGGTTTTGTTTTTTGCCATCTTTTTTATCATTCCCTTCTAAGGTACAATTTTAGTTAAAAATTTTTCTTTTGTAGTCTTATCTTCTTGTAAAATTTTTTCTCTTTATTATAACAGAAAAAGTATAACACATCTTTAATTTATATTCCATACTTTTTTTGATTTTTTCCTAATTTTCTCTTCCTATTTCCAACAAAATATGATAAAATAGTGCCAGTTTATATATCAAAAGAAAAATTAGGAGGATTTTATTATGGAATTTAATAAATGTAGTAGATGTGGAAATTTTTATGTATCAAATGATAATGTATGCCCTAAATGTAGTGCAAAGGACACTTTGGAATTTGAAACTTTTAAATCATATGTTGAAGAAAATGGTTTAAATCAAAACTTAGATGCAATCTCTGGAGTAACTGGTATTGCCGTTAAAAATTTGAATAGATTTTTAAATTATTCTGAATTTAATGAGGAATTTAAAAATTATAAAAATATAAAATTATAAAAAATAAAATTATAAAATTATAAAATTTTAATATGTGCTACAAAATATTTTATAATATTTTTGTGTATTATATATTTTTGCACATTTTAATTAATTAGAAAGGACGATTTAATAATGACAAATGTATTTAATATTTTAGAAGAAAGAGGATATATTGAGCAAATGACTCATCCTACAGAAATAAAAGAACTTTTCGGAAAAGAAAGTGTTCCATTTTATATTGGAATCGACCCAACAGCAGACAGTTTACACGTTGGTCACTTTGTTTCTTTAATGGTTGCAAGTCATATGCAAAAATGTGGACACAAACCTATCATATTAGTTGGTGGTGGAACTGCTACAATTGGTGACCCATCTGGAAAAACTGATATGAGAAAAATGATGACAAGAGAAACAATTGACCATAATGTTGAATGCATCAAAAAGCAAATTGAAAAATTCATTAGTTTTGAAGGTGAAAATGCTGCAATTATTGTAAACAATGCAGACTGGCTTTTAGATTTGAACTTTGTTCAATTTATGAGAGATATTGGTAGCCTATTCTCTGTTAACAAAATGCTTGCAGCAGAATGTTACAAACAAAGAATGGAAACTGGTTTAACATTTTTCGAAATGAGTTATATGCTTATGCAATCTTATGACTTTTTACATTTATATGAAACATATGGATGTAAACTAGAAATGGGTGGAAACGACCAATGGTCTAACATCCTTGGTGGTGTTGACTTAATTAGAAGAATTGGAAAAGATGATTCTTATGGTTTAACATTCAAACTTCTTACAACAAAAGAAGGTAAAAAAATGGGTAAAACAGAAAAAGGCGCTTTATGGTTAGACCCAGAAAAAACTTCACCATACGAATTTTATCAATATTGGAGAAATATTGAAGATGAAAGTGTTGGAAATGTTTTAAAATTATTAACATTCTTACCTATGGACAAAATAAAAGAACTTGCTTCTTTAAAAGATGAGCAAATTAATGAGGCCAAAAAAATTGCTGCTTTTGAGATTACAAAATTAGTTCATGGTGAAGAAGAAGCTAAAAAGGCAGAAGAGGCATCTAATGCCCTATTTACTGGTAAAGGTAATTTAGATAATATGCCTACAGTTGAATTAAAAAATAGAAATATTTCAATTTTGGATGCTATTATTTTAACTGGTATTGCTCCTTCTAAAGGTCAAGCCAGAACTTTGGTTAATCAAGGTGGTATTTCTTTGAATGATAATAAGATTTCTGATGTGAACTACATTCTTTCAGATGTTGATTTTAATGATGGTTATGCTATTTTGAAAAAAGGAAAAAAAGTATTTTATAAATTAGTATAAAAAATCGGGATAAGGGGACGGGTCTCCAATCCCGATTTTTTTCTCTTTTTTCAAAATATGACTTATAAAATAAAAAATAGGGATTGGAGACCCGTCCCCCTATCCCTATTTTTTATTCTACTATATTTTCAATTACATTATTTACTTCATTAACTTCATTTTTAGTTTCAGCTTTTTTCTTATCTTCCTTAGCCTTTTGAGTCTCCAAAGAATCAATTAAACTTTGTAATTTTTTAATATCTGAACCCATAAGTTCCCAATCTTTATTATTAGTAGACTCAGACAAGTTTTTATTAGCCTTAACAATTGCATCAATTAAGCCATCTATATCATCAGTATTTTCAACTTCAATGTTAGATGCTTCTTTTGAAAGTAAATTTTTAACTGCCATATCTAAATTATCACCAATTGCAACTTTATTACCTGATGCTACAACAACCTTTTTAAGCATTGGTATTTTTGATTCTTCATTCAACATTGTTTGATAAATTGATTCTACATATAATAATGTGTTGTTTACTGGAACAACTACCATATCCTTTGTAACCTTTGTTCCGCTTGTATTCAAACTTTGAATTTCAGAATATATTGTTTCATCTTGTTCAATTTGATTGTCTAATTGCATTGGCCCCAAAACATTGCTATCTTGTGAAAATTTATATAATTTCAATTTATTTGAATTTCCATCTGTTGTTCCTACTAAATATGAAATTAAGTTTTGTTTTGATTCTGGTGTATAAATTTGTATTAAACCAATTTCATTTTTTCCGTCGTTGTTAACCATTGTGTAATATGGTTTCAATTCTGTTCCTGTTGATTTTGTAACATTTGTTGTATTATATTTTGCCAAACTCCATACATCGTCTGTTCTGTATAATACATCTGGTTTTACATTGTGATATATTTTTAATAATTCTGCTTGTACATTATATAAAAATTCTGGATAAATAAAGTGTTCTGATATATCTGTTGGTATTTCTGAATTTATATCTTCAAATACTGTTGGATATATGTTTCTGTATGCCATAGCAATTGGGTCTGTTTTATCTGTTACATAGAATTTCATTGTACCATCATACGCATCTATTATTACTTTTACAGAGTTTCTAATATAATTTATTTTCTCTTTTATTCCATCATGTTCTATTGATGTGTATTGTGAATATGGATAATCACTTGAAACCGTGTATGCATCTAATACCCATACTGTTTTGCCATCTTCTGTTACAACTGTATATGGATTTTCGTCATATATTAAATATGGCATTGCTTCTTTTGCTCTTTTAATTATGTTTCTATTTATTAAGATTTTGCTATCTTTGCTTATTTCTGTTGAGAGCGCTAGGTTTAAGTCCCCTGTTCTTATTCCTAAAATTAATCTATCAATAAATCCAAGTTGTAAACCTGCATTACCGTTATATGTTGATGTATGTTCTAATCCGTATTCGTCTGTGTAATCATATTCTTTTTTATTCTTTACATTTGTTGCTATTGCATTGTTTGTTTCTAGTCCAAAATAAATATCTTGAGTTTTTGTTCCTAATTGATCATCTTTTCCAGATACATCTTTTTGAATATAGTTTAGACTTCCTGTTGTAGTTGCAGTGGTTGCATCTATTGCAATTTGGCCTTTTCCGTGTGTGTATTCATATGTTTTGCTATTATATGTTCTTCCTGAGTTTGTAACTTCTCTTGGTGCTAAATATAAAATTTTATCTTCTCCTGAAATTTTATATTTTGCAATATTTGCATTTCTATATGTGTAATATCCTGTTCCTGTTTGATTATCATCTAATGTTTTTAATACAACATCTTGATTTACTAATCTTGTGTTGTTTATTACTTCTGCATTTTCGTTTACTTCATTTTGCGTTATTGTGCCTGAGTTTTCCAAGTTTGATTCTTCAATATCTATATTGTATGCTGCTTTTGTGTATTTAATATTATCTGCAATATAGTCTTTTTCTTTATCTAGGGTATTTGATTTTACAAATATCAAATCAAATGCGATTATAATTAAAAACATTGCAACTAAATATCCTGGTATCACTACTAAATTTTTTAATACTTTTGATGTATTGTTTTGTTTAAATGCTTTGATTGCACGTATTACAAATATTATTATTATAAATGAAAATACTAAATATCCCCATCTTTGAATCATTATGTCTGTGTAACTTGCACCAATTATTTCTACGTTTTCTGCAGAGTCTGCATCATTTTTTATTGTTAGCATTTTGCTTAATGATATGTTTGTTGTATTTAATATATTTATTAGTGCTACACCTATAACTGCTAAAATTACATTTCTTAATATTTTTTTGATTAGTAAACTTTCTCTTACCATTTTTCCGTCTACGCCGTCAAAATTTCTGTTAAATACAATAACATAGTAAATTGCCATGTATATTGTTAATCCTATAATTATTCCTATAAAGTACAATAATAATGTTTGTATAAATGGTTTTTGGAACATATAAAATGCTATGTCAAATCCAAATACTGGGTCATTTATTCCAAATGATGTGTTGCTTGCACACAATAGAAATTGCTTCATTAGTGTATTTGATACTAATGTGCTTACAATTACTGATGTTACAAATGATATTGATTTGTTCAACAATTTTGGCATTTCTTTCTTTTCTTTTTCAAAAAATGGTTTTAATCCTTTTTTTATTCCCCTATTTGTAAAATACATTATTATGTATAATAGTACAAAATTAATTCCAAAAATTATATATTTGCATTTTAAATTTGTTTCAAATGCTTGTATGTAATTTTCTCCTAATTCTTTGTATTGTAGGTATGTTCCTCTTAAACTTACATAACTACAAATTGCGAATATTGCTATAAATAATAGTACAATAATCATCCTTGTTTTGCTTTTTTTCTTTTCCAATTTTCTCTCCTCCACTTTTCTGGTTAGGGACAATTTTTTATATTTCTTTTGGAACCGATACTTCAAACAGAAACGTCCCTAAAACGGCATGTTTGATTTTTAAATTATTGCTTTAACGAAATCTTCTGAATTAAAGATTTCCATGTCGTCTATTTGTTCCCCAACTCCAATAAATTTTACTGGAATTTTATTTTCTTCAACAATTCCTATAACAACTCCACCTTTTGCTGTTCCATCAAGTTTTGTTAAAACTATTCCTGTTATATCTGTTTCTTGTTTAAATGCTTTTACTTGTGAAATAGCATTTTGTCCTGTTGTTCCATCAATTACCAGCAAAACTTCTTTGTCCGCATCTGGCATTTCTTTGTTTATGACTTTTTGTATTTTGTTTAATTCATCCATTAAGTATTTTTTGTTGTGAAGTCTTCCAGCAGTGTCAACAATTAGCACGTCTGCTCCATTTTCTTTTGTCATCTTAATTGCATCATATACTACTGATGCAGGGTCTACTCCTTCGTCTCTTTTAACGATATCTGCTCCTGCTCTTTTTGCCCATATTTCTAGTTGTTCAACTGCTGCGGCTCTAAATGTGTCTGCTGCGGCAACTACAACTTTTTTGCCGTCTTTTGCTAGTCTATTCGCCATTTTTCCAATTGATGTTGTTTTTCCAACTCCATTTACTCCAACTACTAGGATTACTGATGGTTTTGTGTTTAGATGTAATTCGATGTCTGTAATATCTAGTATTTTTTTCATTTCTTCTCTTAGTGCTTGTTTTACTTCTTCTTCGTCTTGGATTTTTTCTTTTTTGATTTTTTCTCTTAAATTTGATATTATTTTTATTGATGTGTCCATTCCTATGTCTGACATTATTAGTACTTCTTCTAGTTCGTCTAGGAAGTCTTCATCTACTTTTCTAAAGTTTTTGAATACGTTGTTTATTTTTTCATCAAATGATGTTTTTGTTTTGTTTAATCCGTTTTTTAATTTATCGAAAAATCCCATAAATTTTTCCGCCTTTCTTTTGTTGTTTTCTTTATATATTATATATTTTCTTAACACTATTAGTATAGCATATTTTACCAGTTATGGCAACCATTTTTTGAGACATACTTGGTGTAAGATTTTAAAAATATAATCAATTTTTATTGTAAAATATTTTTGCTTGTGTTATAATTTTTTTGTTAATGTTTTTGCCAATATAGCTCAGTTGGTAGAGCAACGGATTCGTAACCCGTAGGTCAGCAGTTCAATTCTGCTTATTGGCTCCAATTTAAAAGGTCTTATAAATATCATTTTTCAATATTTATAAGGCCCTATTCTTTTTTCTATTTTTGTTTTAATCTCAAATATCCAAGTTCTTCCCAACTATTATAAGCAAGATTAATTTTAAATACTAATTTAGGTTTAGCACCTGCTCTGTTCTTATCAACAACACAAGCATAATATCTAACATCAGGATTTTCTGATTTTTCTAAGTTAAAAAATTTTGTATCTACTTCTTTTAAAGAATATTCATATTCATCTAAATGTTCTCTTGTTATTTGTTTAAACAAGCATAAAGTATCTAAAACTTCTTTTACAGTTCTACTAACAGCTAGGTCGTTAACATCCAAATTGATAGGTGATGTTGCATTTTCTGCTAATTGTAGTGAAGAACATATAAAGATATTGAAGTTTTGTGCTAAATTTGAAAGTATTGTTGCTGTTTTCTTGATTTCTTCTGGGTTTCCAATATTGCTTGTATCAGTTTTTAGTGTGTCATAAAATACATATTCAATATGTTCTTTGTAATAATAATTTATAATTACTTTTTTTAGTTCGTCATTTGTATGGTCTGTAATATTAATAAAATATATTGAATTATCTATTTGCTTACTAGCCCAGTCAATTGCTTTTATTGTTTTGTTAAATTCTGTTGATATTCCTGATAGTCTTTTTATAAATTGTGTTTGTGTTTCGTCTTCTTCTTTTAGAACATATCCATGTTCATCAAGTTTTGCATCTTTTTTATGGTCAGGTCTAAATTTGAATTCTAGTAATTCTGTTTCTGAAACATGTACATCTTGTCCATGAATTTTTTGAATTTCTGGGTTGTTTATAATTGTTGTAATTAAACATAATTTCATTTTTTCTTCTGACATTTCATTTGATATTACTAGAACTTTCTTTTTGTGTACAAGTGCAGTGTATGCTGCAATATCAATTGTTAACCTACTTTTACCATTGTTTGATGGCATTGCATATGCCATTGTTTCGCCTTTTCTTATTCCTTTAAATACCTCAGTTAGTACTGGAAATGGATAAGATAAACCATTTGCCAGTTCATTTTCTCCACTTTCTAAGAAGTTTACAAGCCCATCACTTAAAACAGCAGATTTGAATTTTTGTGTTACTCTAACTTGTTCAATTGTGTCTTCAATTTCTTCGGGTGACATTTTGTCATATAGAGTGTAGTCTGTAATTTCAACTATTTTTTCTTGTACACTTCTTTCTGGTGTTTCAGTATATGCTTTTCTAAGTATAAATAATTTTTTTAATTCATCATATACTTTTTCAATATTGTATTCTTTTCCTTTTACATCTTTTCTTAATTTATTTTTTAACTCATATACCGCTTCTGAGTCTTTTGCAAAGTTAAATTTGTCCTTTGCTTTTTCTGATGAATATTTTGATCCTTCGTTAAATAGTACACTCTTATATATATTCAACATTTCTGGGTCTTCAAAAACACAGTCATCAAATATAAAGTAATATTTAGAAATTAGTTTTGGATTATCCAATAACATTCCTATAAAAATTGTTTCTAATTGTGGATTACTTAATTGTTGAGGATATGTTCCGTCTTCTTCTTCCTCTTCTGGTCCAAATTCTAAAAATTCTTGTTCTTCTATTTTGGCTTTTTCTTCTTTGTCTTTTAATTCTCTCATTCTGCTAAGTGCTTCTAAAAAATTCTTTTTTGCTAATAATTGTCTTATATTTGCTATTTCTATGCTGTTTTCTTTTGTTACTTCTATACTGTCAAGTAATTCATATATTTTATCAATATTTTCCATATTATTTATCCTCCATTATTTTAGTCTTTCAACTACTTTAGCAAGCATATCTTTGTATTTCTCTAGTTTGTCTTTTTCTTCTTGTATTTTCTTTTCTGGTGCTTTGTTTACAAATCCTGGATTTGAAAGCATTTTTTCACATCTTGCAACTTCAGATTCAAGTCTAGTTTTTTCATCTTCTAGTCTTTTTCTTTCTTCTTCCATATCAACTAAATCTTCAAGTGGCATATATAATTCAATTCCATCTTTTAGTATGCTTATTGCATTTTCTGGTATTCCAGCTTTGTCTTTTTGAACTACTATTTTTTCTCCAAGTCCTAGTTTTAAGATAAAGTCTTTTGCTTCCCAGATTTCGTTTTCATATTTTTTTGTTACAAATATTAATTCTGATTTTTTTGATGGATGGATGTTCATGTTTGCTCTTACGTTTCTTATTTCTGTAATAATTTCTTTTATTTTTTCAACTGTTTGTTCCTCGTCATCAAATGCATATTTTTCTCTTATTGTTGGCCATTTTGATACTATTAAGTCTGCTTCATTGTATTTTACTAATTTATCATATATTTCTGATGTTACAAATGGCATAAATGGATGTAATAATTTTAGTGATGTTCCAAATACATGGTTTAATATATCACTTACAGCAACTTTTGTTTCTTCATTTTCACTATAAATTCTTGTTTTAACCATTTCGATATACCAGTCACAGAATTCGTTCCAGATGAAGTTATAAATTTTGTCAATTGCAATTCCTAAATCATAATTTTCAATATTTCTTGTGATGTCTGCTACTAATTTGTCTAATTTGTTTAGTATCCATTTGTCTTCTATTGTTAGTAATTCTGGGTTATATGTTTTAGTATCATGATTATATACTTTATGGCAGAATTCTTTTACTTTGTCTTCGTCTGGTGTGTTCATTATTATAAATTTAGCAGCATTCCAAATTTTATTTGCAAAGTTTGATGCTTGCTCTAGTTTTTCTGGCATATATCTGATGTCATTTCCCATTGTTGTTCCAGAAAGTACTGAAAATCTTAATGCGTCTGCACCATATTGGTCAATTATTTCAATTGGGTCAATTCCATTTCCTAATGATTTTGACATTTTTCTTCCTTGTGAATCTCTTACAATTCCATGTACAACAACATCTTTAAATGGATTTTTGTCAGTTAATTCTAGTCCTTGTGTCATCATTCTTGATACCCAGAATGTTATGATATCATATCCTGTTACCAATACATTTGTTGGATAAAATGTTTTGTAGTCTTCTGATTCTGTGTTTGGCCAACCTAATGTTGAGAATGGCCATAATGCTGAACTGAACCATGTGTCTAGGGAGTCCTCGTCTTGATGTAATTTGCTAGAACCACATTTTTCGCATTTTTCTGGCATTTGTTTTGCTGCATGTATGTGTCCACATTCGTCACAATAATATACCGGTATTCTGTGTCCCCACCATAATTGTCTTGATATACACCAGTCTTGGATATTATCTAACCAGTTGAAATACATTTTTTCGTATCTTTTTGGTACAAATTTTACTTCGTCATTTCTAACTGCGTCTGCTGCTCTTTTTGCTAAATCTTTCATTGATACAAACCATTGCTCTGAAATTCTTGGTTCTATTGTGCTATGACATCTGTAGCATTTTCCAACATTGTGTGTGTAATCTTCAATTTTAACTAAGTTTCCTAATTCTTGTAGTTTTTCTACAATTAGTTTTCTTGCTTCAATTGCTGGCATTCCTTTATATTCAGGAACTAAATCTCCCATAATTGAACTATCGTCAAATACTTCTATAATTTCTAAGTTGTGTCTTAGTCCTGCTTGATAATCATTTGGGTCATGAGCTGGTGTTATTTTAACACATCCTGTTCCAAATTCTTTTTCAACAAATTCGTCTGCAATTATTGGAATCTCTTTGTTCATAATTGGTAAGATACATTTTTTACCTACTAAATCTTTGTATCTTTCATCATCTGGATGTACTGCAACTGCTGTGTCTCCAAGCATTGTTTCAGGTCTTGTTGTTGCAACTATAATATATCTGTCTGGTTCACCTGCAATTTGATATCTAATATGCCATAAGTGTGATGGCTCGTCTTCATATTCAACTTCTGCATCAGAAATTGTTGTATGACATGATGGACACCAGTTTATCATTTTTTTACCTTTATAAATTAATCCTTTATTATACAATTGGATAAATTGTTCTAAAACTGCTTCTGATAGTCCCTCATCCATAGTAAATCTGTCTCTATCCCAGTCACATGAACATCCTAATCTTCTTTGTTGTTTTTTAATTGTTCCACCATATTCTTTAGTCCAAGCCCATGCTCTTTCTAAAAATTGTTCTCTTGTAATATCAGCTTTTGTTAAGCCTTCTTCCTCTTTCATTTTAGCAACAACTTTTACTTCTGTCGCAATTGCTGCATGGTCTGAACCTGGAAGCCATAGTGTGTTGTATCCTTGCATTCTTTTAAATCTTATTAATATATCTTGTATTGTGTCGTCTAATGCATGTCCCATGTGTAATTTTCCTGTTACATTTGGTGGTGGCATCATTATACAGTAACTTTCTTTTGTTTTGTCCATACTTGGTTTGAAGTATCCTTTTTCTTCCCATTCTTGATATAGTTTTTCTTCAAAATCTTGTGGATTGTACTTGTCATTTAATTTCTTATCCATTTTAAATTTACCTCCTAATTTGATTTTCTTCTTTTTCTTTTAATCTTGTAACTCTTTCATAAATATTTTTCATGTAGTCTTCATTTTCTTTTAATTCTTTTGTTTTTTCTATTAAATCATCCAATTTATCCCATTGTGATATTCCTTCTCTTTGCTTTTCTAAGTCTGTTGATTGCATTTTTACATATATTGGTTTTCTTTTTTCTATAAGATATTCCATTACTTCAGTATAAATATATTTTTGTTGTATTTCTTCATTTTGTTGTTTTATCTTTGCTGTGTCTTGCTGAACTTGTACTTTTAATTCATTTTTAAAATCATTATTGTTTTTATGTTTTTCTTCATGTTTTAACTCGCTTTTAAAAAATTGTTGTACATTTGGTTTTTTTATATTATTACCATCTATATTAATATCTGTATCCCCATTATATTTTCCTTCTATAATTCGTTTTCTAATTTGATTTTGTTTTTTTCGTTCTTGTTGTCTTTTTTCTTCCTTTATTTCTTGTTTTCTTTGTTCTTCTTTCCTTTGTGTTATTTCATTTTCTTTTTGTTTTTTCATATTTTGTTCATATTGATTTTTTAGAGTTTCATCTAATACCCAACCTAAACAATTATCATAAATTTCCCAATTAAAGATTTGTTTTTTGTTACTTTGTATTCTTTGTAAAATAATATTGATATTCTTACTTTCATCACTATCTTTATATTTTTTTGCTAACTCTTTTATATTTTTTACATTTTTTCTTTTTTCATTTATAGCTAGTGCAACATATAATTTTTGTTTTTCTGTTAATTCTTTATCTTGTAATATTTCTTGTAAATCAATTTCCTCTAATTCATAATATAATTTTGTTTTTATTTTATTTAATAATTCTAAATTTTCTTTACTTTCTTTACTTTCTTTACAAAATGGATTGTATTCCTTTAATTTTTTTTCTATTTTTTCTATTTGTAATTGGATTACTTCATTGTTTAAAAACTTTTTTCCTATTTCTTTTGCTTTTTCGTAATCTCCTTCTTGTATTGCTATTGTTGCCATTTGAGATTGGATTGGTGCATAATTTTCAAATTTCTTCCCTATTTCTTTTGCTTCTTTATATTTTCTCTTTTTTATGTATATATTTACTTTTTGTGACTGTATTACAGGATTATCCGGATATTTATCAGTATATTTTAATGCATCATCAAATTTTCTTAATTTTATTAATCTCTTTATTTCTTTAGATGTTTCTTTTTGCTCTGCCAAGTCTACATCATCCATATTCTTATTATCTAATTGATTTTCCTTTCTCCATTTGTAAATAGTTGGTACACTAATTCCCATTCTATCACTAATCTCTTTTATTTTTTCACCTTCTGAAATTTTTTTAATAACTTCATTTTTTATTTCTATTGAATATGCCATAATCTTCTCCTATATTTATAATATTTTTATTTTAAACTCACACTTATATTCTTTGTCTTTTGGTAATTCAATAATATTTTCTTTATCTTTATAAATTTGTGTACTATCTATTCTATCAGCTGTATTCTGCCAAGGCTCAATGCAGACAAACGGTGCACCTTTTTTTGACCATAACGCTAAATATGGGAATCCTGTAAAATCAAACTCTAATATTTTTTGATTTGTTTCATGATTTTGCAAAATTACTTTATTTGATTTTATATTTTTCATAATAATAGCATCATTGTCAAAAGTATCTTCTTTTAAATAAATTTTGTTATCTTGTAAAATATTTTCTGCTTTTTCTGTATCTATTAATCCATTTTTTAATTTTAAAAATTCAATTTCATCTTCATTTTCTAAAAATGCAATTTCGTATTTACCACTACTATAGATACAATTAAATGCCGGATGTCCTCCTAATCCAAAATATATTATTTTATCATCAATGTTTTTTACTTTATAGTTTACTGTTAAAGTATTTCCTATTATTTCATATATAACATGTAATTCAAATTTATATGGATATTTTTTAAGTGTTTCCTCATTATATTTTAACATATAGTGATGCTCATTTTCTGTTTTTGATATTTCTTCAAAGTCCATATCTCTTGCAAATCCATGTTGTGACATTTCATATGTTTTATCCTCTATTTGGGTTTGAGAATTTTTAAGTTGACCTACTATTGGAAATAATATTGGTGCTTGTCTTTTCCAATATATGTTTCCATTGTTATCTAATACTTGTGCTCCTTGAAATAATATTTCTTTTCCATTATATTGTATACTTGTTAACTCTGCTCCTGACTTTTTTGTTTGTATTTTTAACATTTTGATTCTCCTTTTACAATTTTTTAAAAAACGGGATTTGGGGACAGGTCTTTAATCCCTCTTTTTGTACAAAAAACTCACCTATATGCTAGCTCTTTAGCATAAGGGCGAGTTTTATATCTCACGGTACCACCTTAATTGTTATCTATTATTTTTTTTGTATATATTTTTATAAATAACATCTTATTTTACTTTAACGCAGTTTTACGGATAATCTTAAGTTTATTTTCGGATTATCAACTCTAAAGTTACTTTCCATTTAGCTTTATTTTAGAAGTTTACAGCCTATGACTTCTATTCTCTTTAAATTAGTGTTAAATGTACTTCTCTTTTTCTTTGTTTTTTATTATTTTGTTATGTATTTCATTTTTATATGCATTTATTATATATCTTTTTGTTATTTTTGTCTAGTGATTTTTTGAATTTAGTACCAATATGCTAATTTCAAAAATGAATTTATTAATTTTGTTTGTTCTTCAAGTTCTTCTTCTTTTGACACACCATATTTTTGTGCCTTTATATTTCTTGAATCCAATGTCCATAAAAATGCTTTTAATTTAGGAAATCTTTCAACATTGTTTTTCATAAATTCTATTAAATCGCATAATTTTCTATATAATTCACTTTGTTCTTTTTGTTCTTTATTATATTTATCTATATCTACTAGTAATTCAAATGGTTTTGAAATTTGTAATCTATAATTATCTCCATCCATTGATTTATATTTAAAACCTTTTACTGTTTTTAAAACTTTACTACAATCTTTTTCATAAAATATTATAATTGAAATAACACTGAAAAAAATAGCAGTGCACTTACCATACACTACTATTTTTTGATAATATCAAACTATTTTTATACAAGATACGTTGGTGGCAACAACATATCCTGCGCATCCCATAGAAGAATACAAAACTCTTCATTCATGTCCTCTTCATAGGACATGTTGAATTGGACAGCTGCCTCTTCTGGTTCCCAGTACTTCTGTTTTGCTTTACAAACTTCTTCCCAGGTAGGCCATCTTTTGTCTCCAAAGATTGCCAATATTTTTTGCTCACCTGATAAAAGAATTTCTTTTTCTTCTCCAGTATGGGCTTTTTGGGATTTTTTATAGGCCTCTAAAATTTTTGTCCGAAGTTTTCCTTCATTTTTAGGATCTATAAATTTGTATCTCCAGAGATGCAAGGCATTCTCTAAGTTATTTACATATTCAGCCTTTGGCGGATGAACTTGAATAGCTATTTCACTATTATTCCATCCTTCCTCTTTTAGTCTTACCAACTCTTCATACTCAGGTAGACGATTGGCGTGTACTATGCAAACATGTTCCCAATCTTCATTGTCTACACGAAAAAGCTTTGTAATTGTTTCTTTTGGGCTATTAATTGTTATTATTATATCTCCGAATTCAAACTTTCCGGCTTTTTCGTAAATTTCATTTGTACTTTTCATTTGTTTTCCTCCTTATAATTGTTCGGAGGACTATGCCTCCGAAAGTTTTACTTTTCCAAGGCATTCTACCTGTTACATTAGTATTATATCATCAATTGACATAAGATGTCAATATTTTTCACTATTGTAGTTTTACATAATTTGACTTTTTACATAAAAATATAGTATAATACATATGTAACCAAATGTTTATGTTTGAAAGGAGGCACCCATGTGGCCAACTGTTGATTTAGAAAAAAGAGAATTACGGGATTTTAGGTTTGATTTAGATTTTTACCAGAAAGATGAATGGAAAAATCCAAACATCAAAATTGAGGAAATTGTAATGGTCTATGCACCATTTCATTCCCTTCATTTTCCACAGAAAGATGTGGTCTGTGCAGTATCATATGATACTGACTTTGGGTTACACACAATATTGTTTTCCAAAGTTCCAAGATTAAATCTTGACCTTAGTAAGCAATACTTATGGTTAAGTATTTATAGTACCTCACCAAAAATGCAAGATACTATCAATGATGGTCCAATGGAACCCATCGATTCCGAAATTTTGACAGATTTGTATAAAAATACTGTCAAAAATTTGACAGAGGCAGATTTAAAAAAAGGAATCTCGCCTGAAGAAGTCGCAAAATTAAAAAAATTTTTCTCAAAAATTTCTATTTAATCAACACTCCCCCAAAAAGGATTCAAATATTTTGAATCCCTTTTGGGGGTATTTTTATTCCAAATACTTCTTCAAAAACTTACCTGTATAGCTTTGCTCATTTTTGCAAATTTGCTCTGGTGTACCAACAGCAACAACCTGTCCGCCACCATCTCCACCTTCTGGGCCTAAATCTATAATATGGTCGCAAGTTTTTATTAAGTCCAAATTATGTTCAATAACAATAATTGTATTTCCAGTATCAACTAATCTTTGTAAAATATCAACTAATCTATGAACATCAGCAATATGAAGACCTGTAGTTGGTTCATCCAAAATATATAAAGTTTTTCCTGTTGCTCTTTTTGAAAGTTCTGTCGCAAGTTTAACCCTTTGAGCCTCGCCACCAGATAATGTTGTTGATGGCTGTCCTAGTTTGATATATCCTAGTCCTACATCATATAAAGTTTGAATTTTTTGTTTTATTTTTGGTATTTTATCAAAAAATTCTAATGCTTCTTCAACTGTCATATCAAGCACGTCCGCAATGTTTTTGCCTTTATATTTAACTTCTAGTGTTTCTCTATTATATCTCTTTCCTTTACACACTTCGCATGGTACATAGACATCTGGCAAAAAGTGCATTTCTATTTTGTGAACTCCGTCACCATTACAACTTTCGCATCTTCCACCTGCTACATTGAAACTAAATCTACCTTTTTCAAATCCACGCAATTTGGCTTCATTTGTTCCTGCAAAAATGTCTCTAATTAAATCAAATACTCCTGTATATGTTGCAGGATTTGAACGAGGTGTTCTTCCTATTGGTGATTGGTCTATATTTATTATTTTGTCTATATTTTCTAGTCCCTTAACCTCTTTGCATTTTCCTGGTTTTTCTGATGAACCGTTTAGTTCTTTTGCTATTGTTTTATATAGTACTTCATTTACAAGTGTTGATTTTCCTGAGCCTGAAACCCCTGTAACACATGTAAATACTCCTAATGGGAATTTTACACTTATATTTTTTAAGTTATTTTCTGTTGCATTTTTCACTTCAATTGCTTTTGATTTTACAATTTTTCTTCTTTTTTTAGGAACTTCTATTTTCTTTCTACCACTTAAATATTGGCCTGTAACAGAATCTTTTACTAATTTTACTTCTTCTGCTGTACCTTGTGCCATAACATTTCCACCATGAACCCCTGCACCTGGGCCAATATCAATAATTTGGTCTGCCGCATACATTGTGTCCTCGTCATGTTCTACAATTAATAAAGTATTTCCTAAATCTCTCAACTTTTTAAGTGTTGCAATTAATTTATCATTATCTCTTTGGTGTAGTCCTATACTTGGTTCATCCAAAATATACATAACCCCTGTAAGTCCTGAACCTATTTGAGTTGCTAAACGAATACGTTGTGCTTCTCCTCCTGATAATGTTCCAGCACTTCTTGAAAGTGTTAAATATTCAAGCCCTACATCTATTAAAAATTGAAGCCTTTTATTTATTTCTTTTAAAATCATGTCTGCAATCATTACTTCTTTTTCTGTTAATTTTAATGTACCTAAAAATTCTTTTAATGCCTTGATTGACATATCTGTAACTTCATTTATGTTTTTACCATTTATTTTGATACATAATATTTCTTTCTTTAAACGTGCTCCATTACAAGTATGGCAATGAGAGTTTGTCATATACATCTCATAAAATGCTCTCATTCCTTGTGATTTTGTTTCACTATGACGTCTGTCAAGTGTTGGCAAAACTCCCTCAAATGGTGCAGTAAACTTTCTTACACCGGCAGCAGATGAATATTCAAAGTCAATTTTTTCGTCACCTGTACCATATAAGATTTTTTCCATAAACCATCGTGGTAATTTCTTAATTGGAACTCCTTTTATTTCAACACCATAATGTTTTCCTATGCTTTCAAAATACATTTTGGCCATTGTATCGCCCTTTTTCATTGTACTTGAACCAAATGCTTTTATTCCATCATATAATGTTTTGTTTTTGTCTGGGACTATTAAATCTTCGTCCATTTTCATTAAATATCCTATACCCATACAAGTAGGACAAGCACCATATGGATTATTAAATGAAAACATTCTTGGTGTGATTTCTGGAAAACTGAAACCACAGTCAGGACACGCATAATTTGAACTGTATAAAATTGTTTTGTTTTCCTCTTTTGTTATAACATTGACTAACACCAAATTATCAGCATGTTTTAAAGCAATTTCAACAGACTCTGTAAGCCTACTTCTTATTTCTGGTTTTACAACTAATCTGTCTACAACTAATTCAATTTCGTGTTTTTTATTTTTATCTAATTTTATTTCATCTGATAAATCATAAACTTCTCCATCAATTCTTGCCCTTACAAATCCGTCTTTTTGATATCCTTCTAATTGCTTTACAAATTCACCTTTTCTACTTCTTACAACTGGCGCTAATATTTGTATTCTTGTGCCTTCCTCAAGTTCCATAATATTATCAACAATTTGGTCAATTGATTGTTTTTCAATTTTTTTACCACAGTTTGGGCAATATGGTACCCCTATATTTGCATATAATAAACGAATGTAATCATATATTTCTGTTACTGTTCCAACTGTTGAACGTGGATTTTTTGATGTTGTTTTTTGGTCTATTGATATAGCAGGTGATAGTCCTTCAATTGACTCAACATCTGGTTTTTCCATTATTCCCAAAAATTGTCTTGCATATGAAGATAAACTCTCTACATATCTTCTTTGCCCTTCTGCATATAATGTGTCAAATGCTAGTGAAGATTTACCAGAGCCTGAAAGTCCTGTTATTACTACCATTTTATCTCTTGGTATTTCTAAATTTATGTTTTTTAAGTTATGTTCTTTTGCGCCTTTTATTATTATTTTATCATTCATTTTTATTCCCCCATTTTTGATGTCCTCAAAAGGATATTTTTATTATACTATAATTTTGAAACAAAAACAAGAGTTTGGTAAAAGTTTTTATTGGCAAATTTTTAAAATCATGTTATAATATTTATGTAAAATATTTTTAATAACTATTCTAATATCAGCAACGGAGGTATCAATATGAACAGTGCAAATTATGTAACATATCAACAAGAAAAAAAGAAAAATATGGAAAATTTTGCCAAAGGTCTATCGGCCTTTCCACTTGATGTTTCAATTTCATATTTAAAACTTCAAAGGGACTGTCTTGATGACAAGCAGTATGAAGCATGTTGTAATATGCTTTCTTTTTTATCAAAACGTTCTGTAGATGATATAAATAGTCTTGTTAATAAAGAGTAGTCAAAAAGGGCTCCTTTATTTTGATTTTTCTGGTAATTTAGGAAAATCTTCAAAAATATTATTTTTTGCACTTTTAAGCAGTTCACCAACTGCTTTCCAAATCATATCTTTGGTTTCATTATCTATATTTTTATAAGAGGCCATCATAGTTCTGGCACTTGTAAACCAATTGTTTTTTATCTCTTTCATAGTTTGAGCATCAGTTGCATTTAAAATGTCAAAAACAACATCTATTACCTGCTCTCTTTTTTCAGGTTCAACATTTTCAAGCCATTCTTTAATTGTTTTATCGACAAATTCACTTCCATTTGTAACTTCCTCTAATGTAATAAATTTCGTGCCAAGCACCTGCCAACTGTATAAATCGTGTTGCATTATTCCCTTTTGAACACTTTCTACAACTGTATATTTTTCTCTATGGTTCATTAGTCTTCCTATAACAGATGACTGTGGAATATATGTATGAACCTTTTTTATCATTTCATGATATTCTGGAGTTTCTATTACATCATCACAAAATCCAGGTCCATCGTTGTTATACACATTGATTATTCTATCTTTTATTTCTTGGCTTACAAATGTTGAGGCATATACTGCTATATTTCCACCTTTTGAGTGTCCACCTATTCTTATTTTTTTATCCGAATATTCTTTTGCTATCATTTCTAAATATTTTTTTGCTGATAATTGTGAAGCTATATGACTTTTAAAACTCATATTTAGATCTTCTTTCCATCCTACTATTGTATTGTCTGTTCCTCTATATGATATGAATATTGTGTCATCTGGCATTAATACTGTTATTGCTGCAAATTGTTTTTCTTGTTCTGGATCTATTTTATTGATGTATTTTGTTGCTAATAATTCTCCAAATCTTTTTGATTCACCTATTAACGGAAATAAATCTACATCATCTTTCCATAAAATTGGAAGTTTTGTTACGTCTTGCTTTTGGAATCTTTTGCTTAGTTCTTTTATTGTTACTATTTCATTTTCTTCTATTATTTTGTCAAATGGAAAGTATGAAAATCTTGATAATATTAGGTTGTCTATTTCGTTAAATTTTGATTGTTCTAATGTTATATCTCCTCTCCATTTTACATAATCGCATACATTTGCCATCTTGGGTTCCTCCCTTTAATCTGCTTTTAGGTATTTTTTTCTTTATTTTAATTTATTTTATTGAAAATGTAAAGATAAAATGGTAAAAAACCAGAATTAAGATTTTGTATGCAGTGAAAACTGCTACAAAATCTAATTTCTGCCATATTTATCTTCTAACTTTCCGTAGAAGATAAAAAAAAAGAGTAGCTCTTTTGCTACCTTTTGTTGACTTATGCAAGTCCATATTTCTTTTTGAATTTGTCTGCTCTTCCACCTACTGTTTCTTGTCTTAAGTTTCCTGTCCAGTATGGATGGCATTTTGAACATACGTCTACTTTTATATCTTTTTTTGTTGAACCAACTTCTAAAACGTTTCCACATGCACATGTGATTGTTGTTTGGTTGTATTCTGGATGTATTCCTTCTTTCATTTCTATTTCACCTCTTTTTCGTTTTTATAACATGACTGTTTTTTATAATAACATATTATCTAAAATTTTTCAAGTATTATTTTTGAGTATTTGTATTTTTTTCATTATATACATATTGTGCTGATTGTAGCATTTCTTTGTTTAATGATAATTTATGCACTAATTTATTCATAACATTGAAAACACATGCGATTATTAGTATTAACATTCCTATCTTTTTCCAATATTTTTTTAGCATAATTTTACTTCCTTTCAAAATAATACATTACTATTATACTGGTTTTTGGGTAAAATGTCAATGTTTTTTTGATTTTTTGTGTTGCTCGTTTTTACGATTTTTTATTGTAATTTAACTTTAATCTTCTCCACCATTAATTTTAAATATCTTAAATATCTCAACAATAGCAATTGGAGCAAGAACTAAACATACTAATTCAATAATATTTTCAGTTGGTAAAACTGGAATACTAAATATTTCTCTTAAACTAGGAATTAATAAAATAACAAATACAAGCAATGCAGACGCAACAACTGCTCCTATTAATTTCATATTATTAAATATACCTGTTTTAAATATTGATTTTCTATTATCCCTTACATTAAATACATGTGTTAATTCTGAAAGTGCCAAAGTTACAAATGCCATAGTTTGCCCAACTTCTATTTTTGACTGGTCAAGTGTTAAACCATTTATAGGTGTTTTTGTTGTTCCAAGACCTATCATAAATGCAGCAAGTGTAAGTCCACCTATCATCACACCTTGATATATAACTCTCCATGTCATTCCTTTTGTAAATACACCTTTACCTGGTTTTACTGGTTTTCTCTCCATTATATCTCTATTTGCTGGGTCAAATGCTAAAGCTAATGCAGGTAATGAGTCTGTTACTAAATTTATCCATAAGATATGAATTGGTAGTAATATTTCCAAACTATTGATGTCTGTTATTCCAAACCATTTGCTAAATAATGGTGTTAATAATGTTGCAAAAAATAGTACTATTATTTCTCCAACATTGCTTGAAAGCAAGAATTGAATTACTTTTAAAATATTGTCATATATTCTTCTTCCCTCTTCTACTGCTGATACAACTGTTGCAAAGTTGTCATCTGTTAGAATTACATCTGCTGCTTCTTTTGCTACATCAGTTCCAACAATTCCCATTGCACAACCAATATCTGCTTTTTTAAGCGCAGGACTATCATTAACTCCATCACCTGTCATTGCAACAACTTCGCCATTTTTTTGCCATGCATTTACAATTCTAACTTTGTGTTCTGGAGAAACCCTAGCATAAACTGAATATTTTCTAACATTTTGTATTAATTCTTCATCTGTCATTTGTTCAAGTTCTGCACCTGTTATTGCTTCGTCATCATCCTCAAGAATTCCCAATTTTTTAGCAATTGCTGTTGCAGTGATTTTATGGTCACCTGTAATCATTACAACTTTTATTCCTGCTGTTTTACATTTTTCAACTGCAACTTTTGCCTCTTCTCTTGGTGGGTCTATCATACCAACCATTCCTATAAATATCAAGTCATTCTCTATTGTTGCCATTTCTTCTTTTGTTGGAATATGGTCAATTTCCTTGTATGCACATCCCAATACTCTTAAAGCATCTTTTGCCATTTCTTCATTTTTTTCTCTAATTTTGTTTACATATTCACCAATATTTTGATGTATTTCATTATTGATTTCATATGCTGAGCATCTTTTTAATAATTCATCTATTCCACCTTTTGTAAATACTACATATTTTCCATTCAATTCATTTACAGTCGTCATTAATTTTCTGTCTGAGTCAAATGGTATTTCTTGAACTCTAGGTGCTCTGTCATATAAACTTGGGTCAAAACTTAATTTAAAGGCCATATCAACTAATGCAGTTTCAGTTGGATCACCTGTTAAAGTTCCGTCTTGTGATATTTTTGTGTCATTACATAGCATATTTGCATATACTATTTTTTTTAATTCTTCATCAATTTCATCTTCTTGTATATTGTCCATGTTTCTGATTGCTTCATTCCAGTAAATTTTTTCTACTGTCATTTTGTTTTGTGTTAATGTACCTGTTTTATCTGAGCATATAACTGTACTGCTTCCAAGTGTTTCAACTGCAGGTAGTCTTTTAACAATTGCATTCTTTTTTACCATTTTTTGAACACCAATTGCTAAAACAATTGTTGATACTGCTGCCAACCCTTCTGGTATTGCTGCAACTGCCAATGAAACTGCTGTCATAAACATCTGAATTGGCTCTTTTCCTTGTATTAAACCAACTACAAATATTACTGCACAAATTATTAATGCTGCAATTCCTAATGTTTTTCCTAATTTGTTTAATTTTTGTTGTAAAGGTGTTTCTTGTTTTTCTGTTGAATTTATCATTCCAGCTATTTTTCCAACCTCTGTTGTCATTCCTGTTTCTACAACAATTCCTTTTCCTCTACCATATGTTACTAAACTTGAAGAAAATAACATATTTTTTCTATCACCAATACCGATTTCTGCCTCTTCAATAATTTCAGAAGTTTTTTCAACTGGTACAGATTCTCCCGTTAATGAACTTTCTTGTGATTTCAAATTTGCTTCTTCTACAATTCTCAAGTCTGCAGGAATATAATCACCTGTATCAAGAATTACTAAATCACCTGGCACTAGTTCTTTTGCAGGAATAACTTGTAGTTTCCCATTTCTTATAACTTTTGATGCATGGTCACTTAATTTTTGTAAAGCCTCTAATGATTTTTCGGCCTTGCTTTCTTGTGCTACTCCTATTATTGCATTTACAAGAACAACTATTAAAATTATTATTGTATCAGTCATTCCCTCTCCTTGTTGTATTCCAACTACGCCTGATACAATTGCAGCAATTATTAATACTATTATTGAAAAGTCTTTAAATTGGTCTAAAAATCTTTGCAATATTGTTTTCTTTTTACCTGCTTGTAGTTCATTATATCCTTTTTTCTCTCTTATTTTTGCAATTTGGTCTTCTTTTAATCCTTTTTCTCTGTGTGTTTCCAACTCTTTTTCGATTTCTTCTACTTCTTTGTTAAACCAGTTTTTCTTCTCCATATTACTACCTCCAAATTTCGGGATTGGGGGACGGGTCTTTTAATCCCTATTTTTTTTCGGGATTGAAGACCCGTCCCCTTATCCCTATTTTTTACCAATTTTGTTATATTTATGCATATATAAGAAATGAGACTTTTAAAAGAAATCTTATACATAAACTTTTATGCTAAAATTTCTTTTAAAAGTCTCACTTACTTATTTTTTTAAGTTTACTAGCCAGATAATTTCTTATCGCGACTGTTGACTAGTAATTAAAAGCTACTCCCTTTTAAATTATTTTGTTGGTGACCCCTACGGGAATCGAACCCATGATTCCACCTTGAGAGGGTGGCGTCTTAACCGCTTGACCAAGGGGCCACATAAATTACATTAATATTTATACCATTTTTTTTAACTTAAGTCAAGAGCATTTTTAATATTTTTAAGGCTAGAATTGTAACTGAGATACAGTTCACAGCCTGTAAAATTATTGTTTATAGGTTTCTAAACCGTAACTTATAACATTATAACAAAAAAAATTTATCTTTATTATGAAAAAAGAGATAAGAATTAAATTCTCATCTCTATTTATATTTATTATTCTTCATCTTTTTCTTCTTTATCATTAGATAAAATGGCTGTTAAATTTACTCTTCCTTGGTCGTCTATATCTGTTACTTTTACAGTTACTTTATCTCCAACATGAAGAACATCTTCTATTTTCTTAATTCTCTCTTTAGAAATTTTAGAAATATGTAATAATCCTTCTTTTCCTGCAACACCTAAATCAACAAATGCTCCAAAGTTCATTATTCTTGTAACTGTTCCAAGATAAATTCCACCAACTTCTACATCTCTGACAATGTCTTCTATCATATCTAATGCTTCGTTAGCTTTTTCAGAATCATTTGAATAAATCATTACTTGTCCATCTTCTTCAATGTCTATTTTAACACCTGTTGCATCAATTATTTTGTTTATTGTTTCTCCACCTTTTCCGATTACATCTTTGATTTTTTCAACTTTTATTTTTGTTGATACTATTCTTGGTGCATATTTTGATATTTCTTTTCTTGGCTCTGAAATTACTGGTGCCATTACATCTTCTAAGATATGTTTTCTAGCGGCTCTTGTTCTGGCAAATGCTTCTTCAATAATTTTGTATGATAATCCGTCAACTTTGATGTCAACTTGGATTGCTGTTATTCCTTTTTCTGTTCCACCTACTTTGAAGTCCATATCTCCAAAGAAATCTTCTAGTCCTTGGATATCTGTTAACATTACATAGTCATTTTCGTCATTAGGATTTGTTACAAGTCCTGTTGATATACCTGCAACTGGTCTCTTAATTGGTACACCTGCTGCCATTAATGATAATGTGCTTCCACATATACTTGCTTGTGATGTTGAACCATTTGATGATAATACTTCTGATACAACTCTTATTGCATATGGGAATTCTTCTTTTGAAGGTAGTACTGGGACTAATGCTTTTTCTGCTAATGCTCCATGTCCTATTTCTCTTCTTCCTGGTCCTCTTGGTGGTCTTGCTTCACCTACGCTGTAACTTGGGAAGTTGTATTGATGCATATATCTTTTTGATTCTTCTGTATCAATTCCGTCTAATGTTTGTTCTTCACTTATCATTCCTAATGTTGTAACTGAAAGTACTTGTGTTTGACCTCTTGTAAATAATGCACTTCCGTGTACACGTGGTAATAAGTCTATTTCACATGATAATGGTCTGATTTCGTCTATTGCTCTGCCATCAACTCTTTTATGTTCATAGAATATCATGTCTCTTACTGTCTTTTTCTCTAATTTGTAAATTGCTTCTCCAATATCAGCTTTGTGTTCTTCTGCAGCTTCTTCTCCAAATTTTTCAGCATATGCTGTTGCTATTTTGTCAGATACTGCTGCTACATTGTTGTCTCTTGTTTCTTTGTCTGCTTCTTGAAGTGCTTGTTTTACATCTTCTGCAAAGTTTGCTTCTATAAATTCATATACATCATGATCAACTGCAAATGATTTGTATTCAAATTTTGGTTTTCCGATTTCTTCTTTCATTTTTTCAATGAATTTACAAATCTTTTTGATTTCTTTATGACCTTCTTTAATTGCTTCTAACATAACATCATCTGGAACTTCGTTTGCTCCTGCTTCTATCATAGCTATTTTTTCTTCTGTTCCTGCTACTGTTAATGTTAAGTCAGATAATTTTCTTTGTTCTTCTGTTGGGTTTATAACTATTTTACCGTCAACTAATCCAACGTTTACTGCTGCTGTTGGTCCACCAAATGGAATATCTGAAATTGATAGTGCTGCTGATGCACCTATCATTGCTGCTACTTCTGGTGAGTTGTCTTGTTCTACTGAAAGAACTGTTGCAACAACAACTACATCGTTTCTGAAGTCTTTTGGGAATAATGGTCTTAGTGGTCTGTCTATTGCTCTTGATGTTAATATTGCTTTGTCACTTGGTTTTCCTTCTCTTTTTTGGAATGAACCTGGTATTTTTCCAACTGAATATAATTTTTCTTCATAATCTACTGATAGTGGGAAAAAGTCTATTCCATCTCTTGGTTCTTTTGATGCTGTAACGTTTACCATTACAACTGTGTCTCCATATCTTACTGTTACACTTCCATTTGCTAGTCCTGCAAATTTTCCTGTTTCTATTGTTAGTTTTCTTCCTGCTAATTCTGTTTCGTATACTTTAAACATACTATTTTTCTCTCCTTTTTCTTCTTTTTTGCACCATTTTTTAATAAATTCAAACATTATATTTTCCTCCTTCTAGGAATTGATGGATTTCAATGCCTGTATACAAATTTCCTTCTTTTATTAATTTTTTAGACGTTTTTGCTATGTTGGCACCATATTTTTTCTTTTTTTGAGCCGCATTTAGATTGTAACCTCTATAATATTCTGGATTTCATTTCTTAGTATTCTGGGCCTTTCCAGTACATTATACAAGCTACTTACCTAAATTCCGGTCTCTTTAAATTTTCCACAAAAAGCCTATGCTAAATCTTTTGTTTTGCATAGGCTCCTGTATGAAATTATTTTCTTAATCCTAATTTTTCAACAATGTCTCTGTATCTTTGTACATCTTTTTTTGCTAGGTAGTTTAATAAGTTTCTTCTTTTACCTACCATTTTTAATAATCCTCTTCTTGAGTGATTGTCTTTAACATGTACTTTTAAGTGTTCTGTTAATTCATTAATTCTTTCTGTTAAAAGAGCAATTTGTACTTCTGGTGAACCAGTGTCTTTTTCTTCTCTTTTATATGTGTTAATGATTTCTTGTTTTCTTTCTTTTGTCATTTTTTACACCTCCTATTTTTCTTATCTCCTTTAACTGAGCTTTTAGCGTTGGTGCTTTGCTTTAAAAGCTAAGTAAAAGGTTTACCTTGAATAGTATACTATATTTTTGGGGATTTATCAAGGGGTTTGAAGAAATTTTTGGAAATTTGTTACAATCGATGTTACAGTTCACATTATTATAATATTTTATTTTCTAATACGCAAATGCATGCTTTGTACAATTTATGAAATTAGATATAACATAATTTCCCCAAACATCAGTATCTGTAAAAACTATAATTTTTTGTCCCCCTTTTAAGTAAATATAAAATTCTGTATCTTCATCAGATTCGATTTTTTCTATTTTATAAATATTTATTTCTAATTTTTCTCCAAAAAAATTTCTTTTGCTTCTATCATATATTATTTGTATAACATTTCTATATATTTTAACCTCATTTAATTTTGTCTTTATTTCTCCCCTAATGTCTCCTTCAAGTTCTATATATATTTCCTCATTATAATACTTTTTTATTCTTTCTAAAAATTCTTCTATTGTTATTACTTCTTTCATCTTTATTCCTCCCATCTTTTATTTTATATTTAATTTTATAATTTTCATATCCAAGCCATTTATGTATACATTTATTTATTAGTTAAAATATATCTTGTTTTAAAAGTATTGCTTTGCTTGCAATACTTTTAAAAAATTAATTTAGCCTGCAAATGCTTGCTTGATTATTTCCATTCTTCGTGCTTCTCTACTTTCATGTATTTTTAATAATGCTATTATTTCATTATGTTTATTATTTTCAAGTCTTGTAATAGAATCACATAATGATTTAATATTATCAGATACATCATCACATATTTTCTTTTCTGTAATTGTTAATCTGTCATCTAATTCTTTTCTTAGTGTTGTTACAATTTCATCTTTTGTGTCATCAATTTTTTGATTCATGTTTTCAAGGCTTTTGTCAACTTCCTCAAATCTTTGATCTATTCCATCAAACCTTTGGTCCATTCCATCTAGTCTTTGATCTATTCCATCAAATCTTTGGTCCATTCCATCAAATCTTTGGTCCATTCCATCTAATCTTTGGTCCATTCCATCTAATCTTTGATCTATTCCATCAAATCTTTGGTCCATTCCATCTAATCTTTGATCTATTCCATCAAATCTTTGGTCCATTCCATCTAGTCTTTGATCCATTCCATCTAGTCTTTGATCTATTCCATCAAACCTTTCATCCACTTTATCAAACCTTTGATTCATTGTTTGAAGCTGTCCATTAATATTAGTAAGCTCATTTAAGATTTTTTCTTCCATTCACACTCCTCCTCTCTGCAAAAATTCAACTATATAGTAATAGCTATTTTTAAAATAAAAATATTTTTAATATTCAAAATCATATTGTAAAATTATTATAATATTGTAGAACCAAAATGTCAATATTTATTTAAAAGTTTTACAAAAAATTTTAGTTCACTATTATGTGTAAAATTAATTTTAATATATGGGAATCTATTCGATTAAAAATTTGAATTAAGAAACTATATTCTATATAGCCATATTATGTATATCACAATATAGAAAATTTGTAAATATTTTATCAAAAAAAATCTTAAAAATCGGTCGCAAAATTCGACAATAAATGACAATAGGAAAGCCATTTAACTTTCCTATTGTCATTAAATTTTATCCTAATTCTGCAAAATATTTAATTGTTCTAACCATTTGACTTGTATATGAATTTTCATTGTCATACCAAGAAACAACTTGAACTTGATATAATCCATTTCCAATTTCTGTTACCATAGTTTGAGTTGAGTCAAATAATGAACCATATCTCATTCCTATAACATCTGAAGAAACTAAGTATTCGTCTGTATATCCAAATGATTCACTATTTTGAGCTTTCATTGCTGCATTTATTGACTCTTCTGTTATGTTTTCTCCTTTAACAACTGCAACTAATATTGTAGTTGAACCTGTTGGTACTGGAACTCTTTGTGCAGACCCAATTAATTTTCCGTTTAATTCTGGAATAACCAATCCTATTGCTTTTGCCGCTCCTGTTGTATTTGGAACAATGTTAACTGCTGCCGCTCTTGCTCTTCTTAAATCACCTTTTCTGTGTGGTCCATCTAATACCATTTGGTCACCAGTGTAAGCATGAACTGTTGTCATTATTCCTGATTGAATTGGTGCATAATCATTTAATGCTTTAGCCATTGGTGCTAAGCAGTTTGTTGTACATGATGCGGCTGATATTATTTTGTCTTCTGGTGTTAATATTTTCTCATTTACACCATAAACTACTGTTGGTAGATCTTTTCCTGCTGGTGCAGATATAACTACCTTTTTAGCACCTGCATCGATATGTGCTTGTGCTTTATCTTTAGATGTGTAGAATCCTGTACATTCTAGTACTACATCTACTCCTATTTCTCCCCATGGTAGATTTGCTGCGTCTTTTTCTGAATATATTTTTATTGTTTTTCCATCTACTGTTATTGAGTCTTCTCCTGCTTCTACTGTTTCAGCCTTTTCATATCTTCCTTGTGCTGAATCGTATTTTAATAAATGAGCTAACATTTTAGGACTTGTTAAGTCGTTGATTGCAACGATTTCATATCCTTCTGCTCCAAACATTTGTCTAAATGCTAGACGTCCTATACGTCCAAATCCATTAATGGCTACTTTTACTGACATAATAAAATTCCTCCTTTAATTTAGCATTGGTTTCCACATGCTCTTTATTTTCAGTATTCCCTTTTATTCTTTCATATAATCATCAATTTTTTTCATAAATATTATTCTGTCTATTATATCGAATATTCCATAAATTATGATGATTACACCAACTGCTGTTAATACTATTTGTTGATTTATTAGTATAACAATTCCTGCAAATATCATAAGTATTGTTAGTAGTAATGATACAGTCCAATATGGTGATTTTACTTGTTTCCATACTAAAACTGTTTGTAAATCTATAATTCCTGTTACTATGATCCATATTCCTAATATTACTCTAAAAAATGCTAATATTGAATCTGATGCAAACAAAACTATTATACCAAATATTACAGATACAAGTGCAACTGTTAATAACCAGTCTTCTTTTGTTTTTGATGTGTAATATTCTATTAATTTTAGAGCCCCCATAGCAATAAATAGTACTCCCAATATTATAGATATTGCTCCTACTGTTTGAGTTGGTTTGGCTACAAGTAATACTCCTAATAATATGAATACTAGTGATATTACTATGTCTGTCCAACTTGATCTTTTGAATATTTTTTCAAACATGTTTATCCCTCTCTTTCTTTTGTATTTTTATACATAATATCACATTAAAACAAAAAAGTATACAAAATCTCAAAAATTTTTTTAAAATTTTAAGGAGCAAGTTAAAGTTCACAGCCCATAAAATTGTAACGCAAAAAATAGCACATTAAAGTGCTATTTCTATAATTATGCATTTTCAGTTTCTTTTTTTACTACTACTTGTTTTCCGTCATAATATCCACAGTTTGAGCAAACTCTATGTGGCATTACTGGTTCGTGACAATTTGGGCATGTAGCAAATTTTGGTTCTTCTTTTTTCCATGTTGATCTTTTTGCATGTGTTCTTGCTTTAGACCATCTTCTTTTTGGTTGTGCCATTTCTATTCCCCCCTTGCTTAAAGATATATTGTTTATATCTATTTGAAATTTTATCCATTTTATTTGCACTATAAAATTATACAAGTATTTTTGATTTTTGTCAACCACTTTTGTTCTATTTTTGTTTCAAAAATTCTATTTTTATATTTTGAGGATTATTTTTCCCTTTTTTATTCTGTATTTTATAATATGAATTCTTTTTTATTTCAAAATTCTAAGTGTATTAAATATTGTAATTAAAGTAACACCAACATCAGCAAAAACCGCTTGCCACATATCAGCAACTCCGAATAAACTTAAAACTAAGGTCAATACTTTAACACCTATCGAGAATATTAAATTTTGTTTAATAATTTTATTTGTCTTTTTAGAAACCTCAATTGCATCAACAATTTTAGAAAGTTCATCTGTCATAATTACAACATCAGATGCCTCTATTGCTGAACTTGAGCCAATTCCCCCCATTGAAATTCCAACATCTGCTCTTGCTAGTACTGGACTATCATTTATTCCATCACCAACAAATGCAACTTTTTGTTTTTCATCTTTTTTTGCAATTATTGTATCTAATTCATTGTATTTATCTTGTGGCAACATTTCTGATTTTACTGCTTTTATGCCAACTTCTTTTGCAATTTTTTCTGCAATTTCTTTTTTGTCACCTGTAAACATCTTTGTATTTATTCCTAATTTATGAAGTTTTTCCATTGTTTCTTTTGTTGCTGGTTTTATTTCATCTGTTAAAACTATTTTTCCAACAACATTTCCGTCTATATTTAGGTATAGAACTGTTCCAACAATATTTTCTTTGTCTGCATTTGTAAATTCTGCATTTCCTATTTTGATTGTTTTTCCTTCATATTGATATTGAATTCCTTTTCCTGAAACCTCTTCAAAATTCTCAACATTCTCTATTTTAAAGTTGTTTGCTTGATTATCTTCATTATCTTTCATAATTATATTGCTATTCTGTCTAAATACTTCTTCATATTTTTTTAATATTGATTTTGCTATTGGATGATTTGAATTTTTTTCACCCATTGCAAAATATTTTAAAACATCTTGTTCTGTAAAGTTTGCATCAATTGCTTGTATTTTTGATACTGCAAAATTTCCTGTTGTGATTGTTCCTGTTTTATCAAAGATAATTTCTTTGATATCTTTTATTCCATCTAGATAATCACTACCTTTAATTAATATTCCCTTTTTAGATGCCTTACCTATTCCTGAAAAATAACTTAATGGAACTGATATTGCTATTGAGCATGGACATGAAATAACTAAGAATATTAGTGCTTTATAAATACTTTCTTTGTAAGTAACTCCTGCTATAATTAGTGGCATGAATATTGCTACTAATAATGCAAGCCCCATTACAACTGGTGTATAGATTTTTGCTGTTTTTGATACAAATGTCTCTGTTTTTGCCTTTTTATCTGTTGCATTTTCAACCAAGTTTAATATTTGGCTTACTGTACTGTTTTCGTATGTTTGCTCAACTTTAACTTCTATTAATCCATTTGTGTTTATACTTCCTGATAGAACTTTGCTATTTTCTGCTACTTCTAAAAGTTTACTTTCACCTGTTAATGCAGAATTATCAATTTGAGCATTTCCTTTTATTACAATACCGTCTAGTGGTATTTTTTCTCCTGTTTTTACAAGAATAACATCACCAATTTTCACTTTGTCTGGTGTTACTTGTTTCCATTCTTCACCTTGCTTTAAATTTGCATATTCTGGTTTTATATTCATTAAATGTGATATTGATTTTCTTGTTTTATTAACTGCTTTTGATTCTAAGATTTTTCCTATTTCATATAATGTGATTACCATTAGACCTTCTGAGTTTTTTCCAACTAAATATGCTCCAATTGCTGATACTACAATTAGCATATTTTCGTCTAATACTTTATTTTTGAATAATTGTTTAAATCCTTTTTTGGCAGTTTTATATAGCAATATAGCAAATGCTATTATTGTTAAAACACTTGTTACTGTTGTATTAAATTTTCCAATTATTGCTATTAAATATATTGCAATTCCCACAACAATTCTTGCTATATCATTTCCATTGTGTTCTTCTTTATCGTGATTTTCTTCCCCATCTTCTAGAACTTCTACATCTGGCTCTAATTTTTGGACTAATTTTGTTATTTCCTTTTTTGGATTTGGTTTGTTCGTTTTAAATGTTAATTTTAATGTTGAAAAATTTACGACTACATCCTTATATCCTTCTGTGTTTGCTATTTCGTCTTCTACTTTTTTTGCACATGCTGCACAGTCTAGTCCCTCTAATGTATATTTATAACTCTTCAATATGTTCACTTCCTTTCTTTACAATTTGCTCGATGTGTTCATCGTCTAAACTGTAAAATATTGTTTTCCCTTCTCTTCTGAATTTTACTAATTTTGATTGTTTTAGTAGTCTTAATTGATGTGATATTGCTGATTGTGTTGTTCCACAAATATTTGCTATATCACACACACATAGTTCTTCTTCTAGCAAAGCATATATTATTTTCATTCTTGTTGAATCTGCAAATACTTTAAATAACTCTGCTAAGTCATATATAAAGCCGTCTTCTGGCATTTTTTGTTTTACTTTTTTTACTGTTTCTTCATGCAATACGTTGCATTCTAAAAAATTTTCTTCCATGTTTTTTTTCCTCGCTTTTCATTTGATTTTTTTCTCTTTCTCATCCATGTTTGCTAACTCTTAAATACTGATTTTATATGATTGTATGAATAATTGTTCATATGTAATTTTATTATATGCTTTAGAAATTTCTTTGTCAACACTTTTAAAAAAAGTTTTAAGACATTTTCAAAAAATTTTGACACACTTTTAAAAAAATTTTAGAGATTAAGGAAGGGTGTGTTGCTATTCCTCAATCTCTAAAATTTTATTTCAAAATCTCATTTAAAACTGCAGATAAATACTTCATACTATTCAAGCACTGGTCCAAAGTATTCCCAGTAGAACCGATTTCCATAATATTAGCATACTTTCCTGTATGTTGATTATATCTGGACTTTGTAAGCATAATCGGTTTAAACAACCCCGGATACATCTCCTCTGCCTTTTGCTGAACCTTAACAGCAAACTTCAAATTTTGTTGCCAATTCGGATGCCATAAGCCGCCTTCGTTTGTACCAATAACAAACATAATTTGTGCAGCATAATCTTTACCTATTTTAACAGTTGGTGCATAATCAGGTCTTGAGCCAACTGCATCTCTATGTAAATCAATTATAATATCTGACTGATTTGTTTTCAAAATATTTTCTACAGTTTGTAATGAACGTGTATATGAACCTGTATATGATGGATAATCATGGTACGAAGTGTCATGTATTACATTTATATTATACTGTTTAAGATAGTTTTCTAATTCATTTCCTACTCGTATTACTGAATAATTTTTATCTGTTGTTCTATAATTACCTGTTTGTGAATATTGATATTTTTCGCTCGGTGTATAACTTTCACAACTGTGTGTATGAAATATTAAAATATTTTTATTGTCAATTTTTATATTTGGATTTAGTATATCTTCTGTCAAATTATATGTTGTTTGATTTTTTATTTTTACATTTCCATATTGTACATTTGCATTTTCTGCTATAGGATTTGGTGTTACCACTTCGGTTTTTATACCACTATTACTTGCTAAAATTATTTTCTCATCTTCTGTGATACTATTATTACTATCATTTTCATTCTCATTGCTTGTGTTTTTTCTATTATCACTTCCATTAGAATCCTCAGTTTGATTTTTTTCTTTTTCTGTTTCTTCCATTCCTTTTATACTACTAATTTCTGTTTCAAGGAAACTTTCAAATATTTTATTTTCGTTATTTGTTGTTTTTTTTGATTCTTTCTCTTTTTCCAGTTCTGCCATTACTGGTATTGTTTTATTTAGACATTTTTTTAATGTATTACTTCTTATTTTTAGTGTTTCAGTAATACTTACTTTTTCTTGCTTCTTTTCTATTTTCTGTTCATTTGGTTTATATGCAAAAAATCTTGTAGTATATACAATAATTCCAATTAATATTATTGTTCCTACAAGATATTTTACTATATCTTTTATTTTTAACACAGTTACATTAAACATACATACTCTCCTTGTTTCTTTAGTCTACTATATATATGTATATTCAATGTTCTGTATAAAAATAACTATTTTTTAATTATTTGTTTCTGTTGATGTATTTTCTTCTGTTTTGTTTTCGCTTGTTGTATTGTTATTTGTTTCATTTGAACTGTTTTTTGTTATGTTTGGGCTTTGTTCATCCAAGAACTCTACTATGTCAATTTTTCTATCACTAACATTCATATAATAATATTTCTTACCTGAACTTATTGTCATGTATGCATCATCTAAAACAGGTCTAATTACCATCTCACCTGTCGAACTAACTAATGCATATTTTTTATTTTGGCACACAACCATCAAATTATAGTCAGGTATTATTAATAAGTTTATTGCCTCTCTGTTGCTTGTTGCGGTATATCCAAAACTATCATATTCAAAATTTAATACTGTTTTACCATTTTTATCAAATGCACCCCAATACTTATCTTTTTTTGCTGGAATCATTCCATTATCTAATAAGTATTTGTTTTTGATGTTATTTTTTTCAAATTTTGTATTATCTATTCCTATTTGATCATATTCTATATAAACTTTGATATTTCCTTTAGAATCTATTATTCCATATTTATTGTCTTTTTTTGCTATAAATAATCCTGAGTCGCTATCTACTAATTCTAGGCTATCATATAATAATTGTACTTTTGTTTCTCTTTTTGATGATATTATTCCTACTTTGTTGTTACTTGTTACAAGAAAATCTCCTGTATTTTCTAAATATTCAATATTGTCATATTTGGCTTCTATTATTGCATTACCTTTTAAATCAATTACTGCATATGATTTTCCCTGATTTTTTGTAACAACTAGCATACTATTTAAAACTGCTTTTTTGTTAATAAAATTATCACTAATTGAGTCATAACCATAATCTAGTACTTTTGCTGAATAAGATTCTATTAAATATGGCATTGTATAAATATATACTCTGTTGCTATCTGTATCATATGTAAATGAGAGGTTAAACGCATTTGCTAGTGCATCTGATGAAATATATAATTTCCCATTTATTGCTTTTACAGGTTTATTTGCATAGTAATAATTATAATTTCCATCACTATTTTCTAATACTAATTTATAAATTTTATTTGAATTTAATACAAAGTTAGCAATTTCATTATCATTTTGTACATAGCATTTGCTCGCGTCTTCAGATTTATCTGTATATTCTCCGTTATAACTTTGATATCCTAGATATGAAGCAATGTCTTTTACTGGAAAATATACGGTTCCATCGTCATCTACTTCCATCATATTTTTTACTTTGTCATTTACATTACCATCAATATATAATTTTAATTCTTTATTTTTTATATACATAAGTGCCCCTAGTACACTTATAATAGCAATTATAATTAAAGCAATAAATATTAAAATTATTCTTGCTATCTTTTTCGAATTATCCTTTTTCTTATAATCAATACTTTCATCAATTAAATTCATTTTTGATTCTCCTTTTTCTTGAGTATTAGTGATTCAAATTATTGAATATACCCATATTTTTTATAAAATTCATCTCTGAATGTTAAGAGATTGTCATTCTCTATTTCTATTCTAACTCTTTCCATTAATTTAGTCAAGAACCTTAGGTTATGAATTGATAATAAACGTACTCCTAATATTTCATTTGTTTTTACTAAATGCCTAATATATGCTCTTGTGTAATTCTTGCAAGTATAGCAATCACATTCTGGATCTAATGGTCCCCAATCTCTTTCATATGTTGCATTTCTTACAACTACTTTTCCGTGCGATGTTAATGCTGTTCCATTTCTTGCAATTCTTGTTGGTAATACACAGTCACACATATCTATACCTGCTATTGCTGCTTCTATTAAATAATCTGGTGTCCCTACTCCCATTAAATATCTTGGTTTATCTTTTGGCATTTTTGGCGTTGTATAATAAAGTATATCTAAAAATTCTTCTTTTGGTTCTCCAACACTTATTCCTCCTATTGCATACCCTGGTAAATCAAGTTCTGCTAGGTCCTCTAAACTCTTATCTCTTAAATCTTTGTAGAAGCCTCCTTGGATAATTCCAAATAGTGCTTGTTTATCTGTAGTTATATGTGCTTCTTTGCATCTTTTTGCCCATCTTGTTGTTCTTTCCATTGAATTTTTTGTGTATTCATATGTTGATGGGTATGGACAACATTCGTCAAACGCCATTATTATATCTGCTCCTAAATCTTCTTCTGTTTTCATCACAGATTCAGGTGTAAATACATGTTTACTTCCATCTAGGTGTGATTTAAATAAAACTCCTTCTTCAGAAATTGTTCTTAAATCTCCTAAACTGAATACTTGGAACCCTCCACTATCTGTTAGAATTGGCCTGTCCCAATTCATAAATTTGTGAAGTCCTCCTGCTTCTTTGACTATGTCTTGTCCCGGTCTTAAATATAAATGATATGTATTTGATAATATTATTTGTGCTTTTACTTCTTCTTTTAGTTCTTCTGGTGTCATTGATTTTACTGTTGCTTGTGTTCCTACTGGCATAAAGATTGGTGTTTGTATGTCACCATGTGGAGTGTGTATTACTCCTCTTCTTGCTCCAGATTGTTTGCATTCGTGTAATAATTCGTATGTTACTGCGTGTTTCATTTACTCCTCCTAAAAATCGGGATAAGGGGACGGGTCTTCAATCCCGAAAAAATTTTTCGGGATTGAAGACCCGTCCCCCTTATCCCGATTTTTATTTAATAAACATTGCATCTCCAAAACTAAAGAATCTATATTTTTCTTTAACTGCTTCGCTGTATGCTTTCATAATATAATCTTTTCCTGCTAAAGCAGATACCAACATTAATAATGTTGATTGCGGTAAATGGAAGTTTGTTATTAATCCATCTATACATTTAAATTTGTATCCTGGATAGATAAATATTTGTGTATCTCCCTCTGCAGGTTGTACCATTCCTGTATTTTCATTTGCAATTGTTTCTAGCACTCTACATGATGTTGTTCCTACTGATATTACTCTTTTTCCTGTTTTTTTTGCTTCATTTATTTTATCACAGTCTTCTTGTTTTATATAATAATGTTCTGAGTGCATTTCGTGTTTTTCTACTTCATCTTCTTTTACTGGCCTAAATGTTCCAATTCCAACATGTAATGTTACATTTGCAATTTTAACGCCTTTTTCTTCTATCTTTTTTAATAATTCTGGTGTAAAGTGTAATCCTGCTGTTGGTGCTGCTGCAGAGCCTTCATATTTTGCATATACTGTTTGATATCTATCATTGTCTTTTAGTTCTTCGTGGATATATGGTGGTAATGGCATTAGTCCAATTTGATCTAATATTTCGTTAAATATTCCTTTATAATGGAATTCTACTTTCCTTGTTCCACCTGGCATTATATCTAATATTTCTGCTTCTAATAGTCCATCTCCAAAAATTACTTTTGTTCCAACGTGTAGTTTATTTCCCGGTCTTACAATGCTTTCCCAAATATCTCCTTCGATATTGTTTAATAGTAGAAATTCTACATGTGCTCCAGTTTCTTTTCTACCATAAATTCTTGCAGGTATTACTTTTGTGTTATTTCTAACTAAACAATCACCTGGTTCTAAGTAATCAATTATATCTTTAAACACCTTGTGTTCTATTGTTTGTTTTTCTCTACCTAGAACCATTAATCTTGATTCATCTCTTTTTTCTAGTGGTACTTGTGCTATTAGTTCTTCTGGTAGGTTGTAATTAAAATCTGATACTTTCATTTTTATTTCGTCCCTTCTCAAATGTTTTTTACTATTTTTTAATTTGTACTATTATTTACTTGCAAATTATTTGTTGGTGTTTTAAATGCTTTCCCAATATTTTTTGCATTATGTGCTAGGTTTTTAAATAGTTGAATTGTTCCTTCTATTATGTTTTGTGGTTCATGAAATTCATCAATACTATATGGATGTGCAAAATCAGAATATTTTGCTGGTTTTAGTGTGTAAATTTCTTGTGGTAGCCCAACATATCCATTTGATGATTTTATTGTTGAATTCATATAATCTTTATACCAATTTTCAAGTCCTATTAACTTTTCGTCTTTATATCCATATTTTTCATTGTCATGTAGTGCTGGAATTGTATAACCATATTCTTGTGCGTTTCTTTCTAATGAGTGTAAAAATTCATGTAAAAATACTTCTTCTGGAAATGTGTTTACTCTTGAATTGTATTTATACATATAACTTTTTGATGAGTTTGGTAGTCTTATATTTGAATATCCAAGTCCATAGTAATCCATAGATCCAAGTCCTATCCAGTCATTTATTTGTATATCGTCCTTGTGTTCATCGTTTCCAAGTCTTATTATTACAAATATATGGTCATATTCATTTTCTTTTATACTGTCTTTTATCGAATTTTCTATGTCTTCTGCTGCTACATAATAGCCAAATTCTTCGTCATAAGATAATTTTTTAATTGGTTCATTTACGATATATGCATCATAATCTGCAGTCATTTTATTTTCTGACAGTGTTCTTACAGAACTTTGGAATCTCTTTATTGTGCTTCTTATGTCTGAAATGTCGTCATCTGTCATTGATAGTTTTACTTCATTTCCATTTAATACAACATCTGTGTTTTGGAAAATGAAACATGCAAATTTCCAATTATTACTTTGATTTGTTGCACCTTCTTCTAATGTGAAGTCACTAAACCATGCCGTTCCTGTGCACTGACCTTGATATCCACCTAGTCTAAATCCAATGTCTACTTCTTCTCTGTTTTTTGAATTAAATATCATTTCTATTTTTTGCCATTCTGTTGTTCCTGTTACTGATACTGATTTTTCTGTTGTTCCTATTACTGATATTTGTGCTCCAACTCCTGAGATGTTTTCTTCTGATTTTACATCTGCAGTTTTTACCATGCATGTTACTTTATATGGTTTGTTTTTTTCTACTTTTACTTTTTTATAAAATGCAGCATCATTGTTTTTTTCTGATACTATTTTGTAACTGTTGCTTTTTGAGTATTTTTCTTTACTGTCTCTTTCAAATTTTGATGTGTGTAAATTTTGCTCGCTTCTTGTGTATTCGTTAAAGTTTGTTTTTTGGTATAAATTGATTGCTACAATTATTAAGATTATTGTTATTATCCATGATATTATTGATGATTTTCTTATCCCCATTTTCTTTTTCTCCTGTATTTTCTTCTTATGTGATTATTATAACATTATTCTTGGTAATTTAGCAATATTTTTTTGTTTTTTTGTTGGATTTTAATTTTGGTATTTTTAAGGTTTTTGAGATATAAATTTCGTACTGAAACAAATCTGAAAATTTTCAATTTTCAGTCTTAACTCTAATATAAGAGCAAAATAAGACAGAAATTTCTGCCTTATTTGTAACTTATTTTAATGTAATTTTAAAATCATAAGTATTTGCATAATCTAGTGTCATACTTGTATTAAACTGTGTTTTTTCTCCTGGATCTAATTGTGATATTATTCCACCTACTGTTATTATTTCTTTTCCATCTTTGTCTAATAATGTTATATCTACTAACTGTATATCTGTTTTGCTACTTCCTGTATTTGTAACATCTGCTAATAATACTGTTTGATTATCTTGTGTTGTTAATTGCATATTTTCAAATTTGTAGTTTCCTACTTGTTTTTCTTTATTTAATTCTGTACTTGTATTCAATTTTGTTCCATCTTCTAAAACTTGTACAAATTCCTCTGTTTCTGTATTTTCTTGTTGAGCTGTGCTTTCATTTTCATTTGAGTTGTTTTCTTTCTTTAAATTTTTGTTTACTACAAATATTACTATTGCTATAACTAAAATTACTAGTAATATTAGTATCATTCTTTTTTCTTTCTTTTTCATTTTCATTACCTCTTTCTTTTGTCTTATTTCATGTTTCAAGTATATACAAAATCCAATATAAAGTCAATAAATTTTTAAAATATTTTTAATATTTAGGTTGCGATTTTTTCTGTTTGTTGGTGTTGAAAAATGCCTAAAAATTTAGTATAATAAAAGAAATTTTTATGAAAAGGAATGATTTTAAAATGGCATTTGATGGAATAGTAACAAAAGCAATATCAACTGAAATTTCTGGGCTTGTCGGAGCAAGAATTGATAAAGTTTTTGAACCAAATAAAAACACTATTGTTTTAGGAATATATCAAAACGGATTAAATTATGCTTTAAATATATGTATTGATGCTCAATATTGTAGGCTAAATTTGACAACTCATCCTCGTGCAAATCCTCAAGTTGCGCCAAGTTTTTGTATGTTACTTCGTAAAAATCTAATTGGTTTAAAATTAAAAAATGTTATAACCTTTGATTTAGAAAGATTAATAATCTTAGAATTTGAAGGCTTTGATGATGTAGATGATATTATTTCCAAAAAATTAGTAATTGAACTTATGGGGAAACATAGTAATATTATTTTATTAGATGATTCTAATATTATTATTGATAGTTTAAGACACATTAAGGAATTGGACGAAAATTTTAGAGATATATTACCACATACAAAATACAGTTTTCCAACATCTGATAAATGCAGTTTTTTGGAATTAAAAGATTTTGCAGATTTTATCCAAAAATTAAATATATATTGTTCTAATAAAAATGAAAACGCCAAAAATTTTGACATATATGACACTACTCTTTCAGATTTACCAGTTATTATCTCAAATACATTCAACGGTATTTCTAAAAACTTTATAAATGCTATAATAAAAAAATTAGGAATCCAAAATTCTTCTTCATGTAAAATTAGTAAAAATGAATTAGAAAAAATTTTTAATTATATAAATCAAGTTGTAAATAATATTGGAACAGACAATTTGTCATTTGAATTTGTTGAAAATAGTGATGGCATTAAAAAAGATTACTTTTTAGTCCCTGAGAATTTATCAAACGAACCATTCAATTTAAACTTTTTTGTTGATGATTTTTATTTTAATAAAGAAACAAATGAACAATTTAAAAACTACAGAAACACTATGCTCAAGTTAATCTTAGATACTTTAAAAAAATATAAAAAGCGTTTATATAACATCGATGAAAAATTAAAAGAATGTGATGGAATGGACAAATATAGACTTTATGGTGAACTTATAACATCAAATTTATATAGAATTCCTAATAAAAATGTAGAAGAACTTGAACTTGAAAATTATTATGATAACAATAATTTAATAAAAATCAAACTTGATAAACGTTTTGTTCCAAGTATAAATGCCAAAAGATTTTTTAAAAAATATTCAAAATTAAAAAATGCTTTGGTTGTTGTATCTGAGCAAAAGATTGATACTCTTAAAGAAATCAATTATATTGAAAGTGTTGTTTATGAGTTAGAAAGTTGCTCAACTGTTGATGATATCGCCTCTATATATGAAGAAATTGCTGAAAATGATATTTTTAAAGAGAAAACTTCTTTAAAGACAAATAATAAAAAATCTTCTAAAATAAAGAAATCTAAATTGACTAAAAATAAGCCAGTTTCTTTTAACCCTATCAAATATATTGTTGATGGCTACACTGTTTTTGTTGGTAGAAATAATAAAGAAAATGATTATTTAACTTTGAAATTTGCAAGTAAAAGTGATATTTGGTTCCATACTAAGGATTTCCATGGTAGTCATACGATTTTAAAAATTGATAATAATTTGCCTTATCCTGGTAATGATGTTTTGATTAAAGTTGCTAAAATTGCTGCTAAACATAGTAAGGCGTGCAATTCTTCTAATGTTCCTGTTGATTATTGTGAGGTAAAATTTGTTAAGAAGCCTTCTGGTTCAAAACCTGGGATGGTAATATATACTAATAATAAAACTCTCAATGTTACTCCATAAAAATTAGGGATTAGGGGGACGGGTCTCCAATCCCTATTTTTTATAATTTAGAAAAGATTAGTATATATTAATCTTGTATCACTAAAAAAACAGAATTAAGATTTTGTACGCAGTGCAAACTGCTACAAAATCTAATTTCTGCCATATTTATCTTCTACAGAAAGTTATCATACTATGATAACTTTCCTAGAATATAAAAAAATTAGGGATTGGAGACCCGTCCCCTTAATCCCTAATTTTTTATGCTTTATTTTCTGAACCGAAAACATCAACAATTTTATGTTTTACAGTTTCTTTTATTATTTCTCTTGCTTCACCTAAATATTTTCTAGGATCAAAAACATTTGGATTTTCAACAAATGTTTTTCTAATTCCTGCAGTCATAGCAAGTCTTAAATCTGTATCAACATTTATTTTTGAAACACCAGAGATACTTGCTTCGTGTAATATTTCATCTGGAACACCTTTTGCTCCTGGGATGTCTCCACCAAATTCATTACACATATTTACTAATTCTGGTATTACTGTTGAAGCACCATGTAGCACTATTGGCGTATTTGGTATTCTTGCCTTTACTTCTTTTAAAATATCAAATCTTAATTTTGCTTCACCTTTGAATTTGTATGCTCCGTGGCTTGTACCAATTGCAATTGCTAAAGAATCACATCCTGTTCTTTTAACAAATTCTTCTGCTTGTGCAGGGTCTGTGTACATTGCATCATTTGCTGCTACGTTTACATCGTCTTCGATTCCTGCTAATTTTCCAAGTTCTGCTTCTACTGGAACTCCATGTGCATGTGCATAATCTACAACTTTCTTTGTTAATGCAACATTTTCTTCAAAATCATATTTTGATCCATCTATCATTACAGATGTGAAACCATTGTCAATGCACATTTTTGCAGTTTCAAAGTCTGGTCCATGATCCAAGTGTATTGCTATTGGTATGTTTGGATGCTCTTCTACTGCTGCTTGTACCATTTTCATTAAATAATTTATTCTTGCATATTTTATTGCACTTGATGAAACTTGTAATATTACGGGTGAATTTGCTTCTGCTGCTGCATCTACGATTCCTTGTATTATTTCCATGTTGTTTACATTGAATGCTCCTATTGCATATCCTTCTTTCATTGATTTTTCAAACATTTCTTTTGTTGTTACTAATGCCATATTAATTCCTCCTAACATTTTTATTGTTAACAAATTTTTCTGTTTTATTAACAATTATTTTTCAATGCTATTTTATTTCTAAAATTTTAATATGTCAATAGATTTTAAAAGATTTATTGTTACAATTTACAGCCCCTAGTCACTATTCACAGTTCATAAAATTATTGTTTGTATGTTGCTTTCCATTCTTCTTTTAAAATAGAATATACATGTTTATTTATTTTCTTTCCTTCATCATTTATTAATCTATTTCTTAAAATTCCTTCTCTTACCATTCCAACATTTGTTAGTATGCTATGAGTTAATTTTGTGTTTTTTTCGTTTCTATCATAAAATTTTGTTATTATTGTTTCATATTTTTCTTTTGAAAAAATATAATCTATTACAGCTTTTAATACCTCTTCTGGCGTACCATCTTCTCTATATCCATTTAAAAAGTAAAATGCTAATTCCCTTTTTTTGTCTTTTATTCCGCCAGTTGGTAATTTTATATATCCTACTATATTTTTTGTTTCTTTTTCTTCTATTATCCAAAATAGAATTTCATCTTCGCTTTCTTTTATTAATGATTTAATTAATGCTTTTGCTTCTATTATATTTCTATAAAATTTATGTTCTTTGTATTGGGCTATATTCTCTTTGTCTGTTCCCCATTTTTCATATATTATTTCTGCATCATTTTCAGTTGGCTTTCTTAATATATATCTTTTTGTTTCTAATTGTTTCATTTATAATATCCCCCTTTTTTTACTTTTTAGGGTTTAAATTATACTATTTTTTTGTCTTTTTGTGTAATATATTTTATAAAAATGTCTTTTCCATTTATGAAAAAATAATTTTATTTTATAAAAGTTTTATGAATTTTAATATAATTTTGTAATAGCACATTGTTTGTAACCATTTTATTTTTTTTCAATATTATATAAAAAACCAGAATTAAGATTTTGTACGCAGTGAAAACTGCTACAAAATCTAATTTCTGCCATATTTATCTTCTACAGAAAGTTATCATACTATGATAA
>OJLA01000241.1_pt1 | contig 51695 bp, 58 predicted proteins | sample 1596611 | NCBI WGS metagenome assembly OJLA01 (sample SAMEA4350168, study PRJEB24818) | metagenome | biome: human; feature: gut; material: faeces | place: Denmark | collected 2013-09
AACAAACCCTCTCCCCTACATTAAGCCATCCGCACAACGTACTTTTTGCAGCCGATCATGGTATAGTAGAAGAAGGGGTAAGCAAGTCTCCCAAAGAAATCACTTGGCAACAACTAAGTAATTTTTTACATGGAGGTGCCGGAGTTAATTTTTTATGCCGCCAACATGGTTTTAAGCTTGTATTAGTAGACTCAGGAGTCGATTACGATCTTCCTTACGAGAAAGGCATTATCAACTGTAGCGTAGGACGTGGCACGCACAGTTTTCTAAAAGGTCCTGCAATGAGTATGGAAGAAATGGAATTATGCCTGGAACGTGGAGCAAAGATAACGGATATGATTCATGCTGACGGCTGCAATGTGGTCAGTTTTGGCGAAATGGGTATTGGCAACACCTCCCCTTCCTCTGTCTGGATGCATTTGCTGACAGGTATTTCATTAGAGCAATGTGTAGGTGCGGGAAGCGGACTGGATTCAGAAGGCATCCGCCATAAATACAATGTATTGAAACAATCGGTTGACCATTATGCCGGTGACGGTTCTGCAAAAGATATCATCGCCTGGTTCGGAGGATATGAAATGGTTATGGCAATAGGCGGCATGCTCCGGGCGGCAGAATTAAGAATGATTATTCTGGTAGACGGCTTCATCATGACCAACTGCATACTGGCCGCCTCAAAACTTCATCCGGAAGTTTTGTCGTATGCCATATTCGGACATCAGGGAGATGAAACCGGTCATAAACTAGTATTGGACGCCATGAAAGTACGCCCTTTATTAAATTTAGGTCTGCGCTTGGGAGAAGGAACAGGAGCGATATGCGCTTATCCCATCGTTGTTTCCTCTGTAAACATGATGAATGAGATGGACAATTTCGCCCATGCCTCCATCACTAAATATTTTTAACCATGAAACTGCTTGCCTCCCTCATTTTTTTCACACGCCTTCCGTTTTGGAAAATAGCTGACGTACCACCTGTTTACTTTAAACGAGTAGTGGACTACTGGCCCTTTGTTGGATGGCTGACAGGAGGTATCATGGCAGGCACTCTATGGATCACAGCAGAATTTCTGCCTGTACAAATAGCTGTGCTCATGGCGTTGGCTGCCCGGTTATTAGTAACAGGTGCTTTACACGAAGATGGATTGGCAGACTTCTGCGATGGCTTCGGGGGCGGTACATCACGTGACAAGATTCTGTCCATCATGAAGGATTCACATATCGGCACATACGGAGTGCTCGGATTATTATTCTATTATGGATTGATGTGGAATATACTCACCACACTTTCTGTACCCTTGGCATGTGCGGCCATATTAAGCGGAGATGCCTGGAGCAAGTTTTGTGCCGCACAAATCATCAACACGCTTCCATACGCCCGTAAAGAAGAAGAATCGAAAGCAAAAGTCATATATGACCGTATGAGCCCAGGTGTTTTATTATCCGCTTTTATGGCCGGAGCCCTACCTATGCTTTTATTACTGGATAAAGGATACTGGTGGGCAGCCATCGCTCCTGCTATGATGTTCATCCTTTTAATGTCACTCATGCGCAGACGCCTGCAAGGATATACCGGTGATTGTTGCGGAGCGACTTTCCTATTATGTGAGTTTTCTTTTTATCTGACTATAAACTTAATCTATACAAATCTATGGTAATATACTTCATGCGTCATACTGCTGTTGATGTTCCGCAAGGCGTTTGTTACGGACAGACGGATGTACCCTTAAAGCCGACTTTTGAAATGGAGGCAACTCAAACGGCAGCCCATTTACAAGGCTTATCTTTTGATAAGGTTTATACCAGCCCGTTAACCCGTTGTGTACGCCTGGCTACCTTTTGCGGCTACCCGGATGCAGAACGGGACGACCGCCTAAAGGAACTAAATTTCGGAGATTGGGAAATGCATCGGTTCGATGAAATTGCCGACGCTAATCTGGAAAGATGGTATGCAGATTATCTGCATGTAAAAGCGACCAATGGAGAGTCCTTTGAAGATCAATACCGGCGTGTTGCCGATTTTCTAGACGAACTTCGCCAAAAACCGTATGAACAAGTCGCGATCTTTGCTCATGGCGGCATTTTACTGAACGCACAGATTTATGCAGGTATCATTAAACCCGAAGAGGCGTTTGGCGCACTCACTCCTTATGGAGGAATTGTCAAGATAGAGTTATCATGATGTAAGAACATATCGCTTATTTATTTGTTCTATTCATAAAGACAAATAAATATGCTTACTCATTTCTTGGATTTATTAGCAGCTGTTATAAGTGTGACAAGCCTTTTGATTGTCACATACGGAGCGTTGATAGGTATCATCTCTTTTTTGAAGAATGAAATACGACGTTTTACCGGAGGGTATTCCATTACCAATATACGAAAATTAAGAGCTACATTCGGAACTTATCTGCTTCTTGGCTTAGAATTTCTGATAGCTTCGGATATTTTGAAAACAGTATTGGAGCCCACTTTGAATGAATTGGCCCTATTGGGAGGTATTGTTGTTTTAAGAACCATCCTATCCGTATTCCTCAATAAAGAGATAAAAGAATTGGAAAGTGAAGAAAAATAAAAAAGCACTGAAAAACTAATCATTTATACATATTGGCTTTTTAAGTTGCACACACATTGCATACTTTCATATTTTTGTCGATGAAAGAAACATCTTGATTTACTTACTAAATAATAGAAGAATATCATTTATTGTTTTCAAGGTTCTCTCCGATTTGTTGGAGCAGTCTAAAAGCTCCAGCCATCTTATAGTTACCCAAACATTGTTTAGCCTGCATGATGCAACTTTCAACAGTAAGTTTCAAATTTGGTGTGAAAGCGAATTTATTTATCTGCATTTCCTTAGGAAGTTCATTGGCATGATTATTGAGCCATACGATCATTTCATTTAATTTCTCTTCGGAATAAGATTTCTTTTTCACCATGATACATAAATTCATGTCAACTGTGTACAAAAATAAAAGAACATATAATTCACGCGCTATCTTTTAACAAAAATATTGTTGAAATAAAACCGCTCCCACTTATCACAAGCCGGAACGGTTCAGATTAGTTACGTTTTGACAATCTACTTTATTCTTCAAGAACAAAACAATGACGAATTTGTTCAAAAGGATTTGCCTATTTCTAAAAATATTTTTTGTCACATTATTGCGTATTACAATAGATCCCCAAAACAAGGAGTAATTTTTGTTATGAGATTGGCTTCTACCCCACAATACAAGGCAAAAATACATAAAATTCTATTCTCTTCAGTTGATTGTGTAATCCAATTGGGAAATTGTATTTAAACAAATACCCCGACTCATCACGAGCCGGGGCAGTCCAATTTATAAATTTAAAGTCTTATGATGAAGATTGTCTGTTGCGCCAATGTTTTACTATCAGCACAACGACAAACAAAACAGTTACACAAACACAGGTAAAGCCTTTTTGTTTAAGCAAAGTGGATTCTTTTTTATCCTTTATGATTCTGACCGTTTTTCCTCATGGATATCGGAAGTGGTTTCCTTGTCGGCTTTCACCTCCGTACAGTCTTTGGTTGTAGTTTCCTTCTTTCTATTCTTGCTGAAATCACCTTCTACGTGACCGTCAGCCAGTAACAAAACTTTCCTGGTCGGGCTGTCAGACGGTTTTCTTGTACCATAAATCCGAAAATTAATCACGTAGTTGCCATTGGTTGCAATCAGTTCATTCAAAGAGATGATAGAGCCATATACGATGTTGACCGACTTACGAGTGCTGTCCTTTCTACACTCTTGGCAGTACACTGGACTATACGCTTTTCCAACCAGTCAACCTGCTTCCGCTCGTTCTCATTCTCCACCGAATCGGCAGACGCATTCTCCTTCCGTGCGTTTTGCGGTTTACACAGAATATGAATCCCAGCGGACAGCTTCCAATCCCTTAAAGCCCCAGTTATAGCCAACCAGTCATTTAATTCCATTCTGCCTATTGTTTATCTGATTGATTATAAAATACACACTTAAAAATCCTATCCGCTTGCACCATCGCTGCCAAAACACTAAAATCCATTGTCACGATATGTCAATAAAAAAGACTCTGCAAAATAAGAATAAAAAACGATTTACCAAAGAAGAATATAAATATATTGAATCGGTCTGGAATGTAAAAAATTATATTACAGGCCAGCATCATTTTTTAGTTAATTTTGCACCAATTATTTAATAAATATCTGATAACATTAGTTTAAAAAGCGTTATGTTCGTCTTGTAAATCGGGATATATGGATTCTCCAAATGAGAAGGGATAGTATGATTTTTCTTACATCATAAAGTAAATCTGACGGCATCACACCTCATATCGGCGAGAACGGTAATTGGTGGATAGGTATGACTGATACAAAAATAAAGGCGCAAGGAGCCAAAGGGGACGATGCCATTGCCCCCCAAGTTCAAATCAACGCCACGACAAATGAATGGGAAATCTCAACGGATGGCGGCAAAAACTGGAAATCGACAGGGATTAAGGCGACCGGGGAGAAAGGCGACAGAGGTGATGCGGTATTTGCGGAAAACGGAGTGGACTACACAAGTGATCCTGATAATGTCATATTCACTCTGGCTGACGGAAAGACCAAGCTGACCGTACCACGTACCAAAATATTATCTGTCAAGTTCAAGGATGGTTGCGATATTTTCTCGGTAACTTCCGTTAGTAATACAATTGATATTGAATTTATTGGTTTGACAACAGAAAATTATAAGGCTTTGGTTGCGGAATTGAGAAGCGAGGACGGTACTACAGATATAGAGATTGTGCCCCGTGCTGAAAATAAGGATGTGGAAATTAAGGAACCTGTATTTACGGATGGGAAATGTACCGGAACGACAGTCAAAATCAACAAGAAAGGAATAAATGGAGAAAAGGCCGTTCTGAAAGTGACTCTTATAGATAACAACGGGCAGGAAATTTCAGTTTCCCGTATCGTGAAATTCTTTGGTGCGGGTGCTCTTGATGAAGCCGCCCAGAACGGAGGTAGCTTTATATTGTCTGATGACATTATTCTGGAGAAACCGGTTGAGGTGGCAAAAGGGAAGGAACTTGTATTGGATCTAAACGGTAAAACCATCTCTAATTTCTGAACGGATAAGCATCCGCGTGCATATATCCCTGGTTGATTGCCTCATTGACCAAGATACGGAGCTGTTTCATGTGCTTGGCTATCGTATTGTCCGCATTGCCCTTTTCCCTTAAGTATTGCTCAAAATCACGAAGGAATGTATAGGTAATATCCTTGAAGTCCAATCCGGAACGGAAGTCATTCAAGACCGCCAGTGTAGAGTGCAGGTTGTCCTTGGTGGACTGCTTCTTGTCCGAATTGTCAATGGCTGATTTGGCGAAAGTGGAGAAGCTGATATTCACGGCACTTTTCTTCTTGACAGCATCCTTCAGCAGTGAGAGTGTGGCAGGTATTCCGCGCTTCCAATACCCCAATTCTATGCCTTGCAGATACAGGATGTATTCATAGAGCATTGCGTTGAGTTCGTTAGATTGGTGGTGGTTAATGACTTGTGCCCCCCTCACGGCTCCAGCACTCCGGTTTGAGGTAAACATTGGTCTTCAGGTAGATTTTCCTTTGGTTCAAATAGGCTTCAACCTGTACAAGAGCCGTGCCCTGCCTGTTAAGTGTGTTCTGGCGGTTATATACAAGACGGTATCTGATTTTATCCATTTTTCCGCAAAGGTGCATCCTCTGTTCCAAGCTGCAAAATTTTAATTGATAAAAAATACGCCCACACTTTTGCAATAAAACAGATGTATATATTAATAAAAAAGATGCCACAATTCGTCACGAACAATAGCATCTATAGAATATATATAAATTTAGTTTTGCCCCAACAATGAGAATTGAGCCTCGTTATTCTTACAGAGCGGTTTACTCCAATATAGAACCGGGTATCTCTCCTGTCCAAGATAAAGGCTTGTCAACATTAAACAAACGAAGAATCGTAGCTGCCGTATTTACTGTGTTGTTGGGCTCCGTTATCTTAAACCCTTTACGTATTCCGGGACCTGTGATACCCCAGGGAACAATCATCTCATTCGTACTGACTCCGCCATGTCCGTATTCAATTCCTCCATGATCTGTCAGGAACATAAAATGAGTGTCTTCATACAGACCGTCCCGTTTCATGTTTTCAAGGAATTTACCGATCTCAATATCCGCTTCCTCAATAGACCTTATATATTCCGAGGACATCCATTTATACTTATGCCCGGCATGATCCGTATGCACGGAATAAAGAAATATTAAAGTGGGTTTTTCCCTATTGGCCTTTAGAAAAGAAAATGCTTTTTCATAATTCGGAATATAGGCATCCTGCTCCAAATAGCTAACCTCATCCAAATACCTCTTATTATATGGATAAAACAAATTTATCCAATTATAGTAAAAAGCTGTCTTCATTTGTGGAACCGTATCCTTAAGGATTTTAAATACAGACGGGTAATAACCATCACTATCCGTATGGACAGCAGGCAGCTTGAATTTAGATATTTCCCAACTGTTGTCAACAACTCCATGCTGTTCCGGACCGCTTCCCGTCAAATGGCTTGTCCAATTAGGCAAAGTAAAACCGAAGGCATGACCACTCGGGTTTCAAGGGAAAGGGAACCTTCAGCCAATAAAATATCCAGATTCGGTGTCTTTGCTTTCAGAAAACCTTCCACACAGATACCATCGAGAGAAAGCAGAACTACACGCTTGGCCTTCTTTTTCCCGAATAAATCCGGCATTGCGGACACGGGGGCGGGAAGAGAAGCTGAACATACGGCCAATGTACCTGCAAAACACTGCTTGAGAAATGTTCTTCTTGAATTTTCCATAGTAATTTTAAAACCTATTTAAAAATTGAATAATTGTTCTTCTCCACAAAAATAATTATTTTATTCAATGGATTAAAAAAATGGGTGGCAAGTTATCAAGAAAATCTTAAACCTGCAAGAAAGAAAACAAAAACATATAAAACCTATCTTTAATCCTACTATTTGACATAAAATAAATCATAAATCTGATCTGGAAGGACTGTTAGGGATAAATGATACGTGGTACAGAAAGAGATCTGATAGTATTACTGATTTTAATGAAGCTAATAAAACTGGATATATGTTTGTTGGTGAAGTCCAATCAATGGATAATAAACCAAATACACCAAGTTCTTATGGATACTTGGATACTATTTTTGTTAAAAATGGCTACATCAGGCAGACTTATACAGATTTGCATGGCCTTTTTTTTGTTCGATCATCTAATAACGGGATTTGGACTGATTGGAAACAAATACAAACAACATAGTATTAAAAATAAGTCATATTTTAATGAGATAAAACGGATGGGTGCCGGTCCACACCCGTCCGCTCCTCATGTTACCAAAGAATTATAGTATTTCCAGATCTTCAGCATCATCCAGATTCTCATCAACTATATTCATGGATAAAGACAGGTCAATCCCAGTAGTATCCAAAAACAAAGCACTTACACGAAATGAAGCTGTGTTTGTCTTACTCCGAACGAAAAGATGATCATTTTTTCGTTTGAACTCTATTTCAGAAATCATACTACCGTTGACTTTCCTTATGATATAGGAGTTACCAGTCTTACTATTAATAAAGAACAGACCTGTAGAACCACCCCAATATACATACAATATCATACCGATATAGGCGTTAGATGAACTCGCTAGGCGAACGACACATACTTCTTGAACGGAATCTTTATTGCAAACCAATATAGGAGAAAGAACGCCTTTTCTCAAGAGCCCTTTACTTTCTAAATTGGCAATCGGTATTAGTCCTTCCAGTACTGAGGCATTGGCTTTCAACGCCTCACTTAATTCCATCTTTTCCATAATATTTTTTATTTACCAGTTTCCAAATTGTTTTTCTTATAATCCTGCCATGAGTCGGCAAGCTGCCCCACCGAAGCGGAAGTGTAGAGGTCAAGTATATGAATCTCGTCATCGGCAAGCTCCACAAGCTCGTTCCGATAGATCTTCTCCGCAAGCACGTGCGCCGGAAGACCGGGCACGTTCCTGTAAATACCGTCAGCGATATCCTTACGGATATCCGCTATCACCATATCCTGTCTGTCTATCCCCGTGAACAGGGGAAATTTTGTAAAATCAACTTTCATAATATTCTTAATTAAATACTGTTATCCGCAATAAAACATAACCCAATAATTGCCCATACATTTAATGAATCCGGATGAATAATCCAAATCCATATAGGACGCCTCTTTTCCTCCAGGGGCAGGCAGGATGCGCCCTCCTGTCAGTCTTACCCCGCCGCTCATACGTTTGAAGTATATGGTATGCCCGGGAACATTCGGAGGAAGCGTCACCTCTATGTTACCCGTATTAATAAACATCACATTGTCATCATTGTTATTCAGAGAGGTGCTGACGGATATGTTCCTCCAGTTGCCCACTATGCCCCGGAGAGAAACATAACTGTCATTGTTCGGATGAAGGAAAATGTTACCTCCCTCCACGAACAGGGGAATGCTCGGGGTCTTGATATGCATCCCGAGCATGGCGTTCGGACTCTGTATGTCAATTCCGGCATCATACGATATCCCTTCGATTGTGACAAATTTCGTGTTCCCTCCGATTTTTACACGTGCAAATGTCCTTTCGTTATAAAACTCTATCTGTCCGGCGGACAGGTTGAAACCGACATAGGAATCCGTCCCCTCATAAAGAGTTTTTGAGGACAACATACCGGAATCTATGGAAAACGGACCGATACGTCCGCTATCCGCCGTGATTTTTCCGCTGATATCCACATTGACCGCTCTGATACCGTCCGCGTCAATCATGGACGCCTTGATTTTCTCGGTCAGCAACAGTTTGGTGGCGATAAAAGTCCAGCTCTGTGCCGCCTCCCAGTATTTTATTTTTCCCGAAGCCACATTCTGCTTGGGAGTCTCCGTCGATACCGATGTATGCGAACGGATGCACAGGTACAGCAGGTTGTCATAAAGTACAATGTCGTAAAACTGCTGCCCTTGCTTGCCCTCCAGGTAAGACACAGACGCCCCCCATACACGCATACGCATACGCGCTCCCTTATCTCCCTTGTCACCTTTGGGAGCAAAACTGACCTGTCCGGTTCTAGTCACCAACGGCATATTACCTCCTTACTCCTTGGTTGTGATGGTCCATGCCACATTGCCTCCTGCCTGCTGGCACATGTCCCAAGTACACGTGCCGGAAGTGGCTGCTGTACCGGAGGTGGACGGGTTAAGGATCACCCCGGCACTGTCCATGAACACGAAATAGAAAGTCATGTCCTTGTACTTGGTGGTACTCCCACGCTTGACCAGAATGGGCTTATAGACCACCGTGTCACCATTTTCCCGGATGGTCTCGTCCTCGGGCGTGGGATTCAGGATCAAATCAAACGGATCGGACGCATCCATTACGGACTGCGTGTCCTGACCGATGAGCTTGCCGCCCTGGTACACCTCCGCCTTGAATACACCTGTCGTGTCAACCATATCGTTGGTGACGGTCAATGTCTGTGTGGTCTTTCCGCTCAGCACGCTCCACGCACCGTTGACCTGGTTGTACCACTTGTACGCCAGTCCGGTAGTGATCTCGTCACTGCCCATGCGCGCTACGGCTTTCAGAATGCAGCTCTGCCCTTTGTCCCGAAGGGTAAAATACTTGTTGTCACCGGCAATGATCGTCACATGCTTTTGGTTTCCGACCCCCTTGGTGATGGGGATGCTATAGACGAACTGGACGGTGTCGCTGGTATTCCCAACGGTCACGGTGGCTTCACCCTTGATGGTACAAGAGGCCGCTCCGCTCGCCTTGACCAGATTCTTGACGATCTGCAATCCGTAGTAATCCGTCGTACCGGGCTGGTAAGGGATAAACTTGAAATGTCCCGTCTCACCGCCAAACGTGTTGGTGGAGACATTGCCCGAGAACTTGATCTCGACATCATTGAAATACCATTTCATGGAGGAAGGGACCACCAGCCCTTCCGCCACCCGCGAAGAGGTGAGAATGAAGGACAAGACGGGCTTGAGCGAAGCGAAATCCGGTGCGATGTTCGTCGGCGCGGACGCTTCGCCCATATACTCCTGATACAGATCTCCCTGGTTACACTGGATGGCAGGCATGTACACGCCGCCCTTTTGCGAAAATATGACCTGTCCGGTCGCGCTGGCCAAACTCATGACGCTCCTCCTTCCCCGGTCGTTTCCGTACTATCCGTGCCTTCGGAGCTTTCGGTGTTGTCCTCCCCCCAAGAGGCAGGTGTGAATACTTCGACGGGATGGTCCGTACCGTCTATCTCTTCTTTCGCCGCCTGCGGGGTCAGGCAGACGCCGCCCGCTTCCTTGGCCCTGTCAAATACCGTGTCGCCGGGGAAACGTGCCACGTCCGCCTGCCACAATAATACATTGCCATCCGCTGTCCTGTTGCGGATATCGGTCAGATGCAACCGGTCGGCAACCTCCTTCGTTACTTTAATGTAAAATGCCATAATTCTATTGTTTTTAATGTTATCCAAATTTTCTTACTACTACCGCCTTGCCCCCCTGTGTGAGCACCTTGCCGCCTTGTGTCAGCGCCACGTAAGGGCCTCTGTCCTCCACCTCCAGCTTTAACATCATGCCGTTGCTGAAAGGTATCCTGGGAGAGTATCCGTCGGCAACCTTGGCATATCCGGCATCTCCGCTCTTCTTGACGTACCAGTGGCAGTTAAACATGGCGGATGGATTCGGGATAACCCCCATGGTATCCCGAATGACGGGTCTGGGAAAGATGGCGTAAGTCCCATCCGGAACACCCGTAGGTACACCCTCCCAGTCGGCTTCAATCTTCGGAATCCTGCGGCGTATCACCGTAGAGACTGCCGGGTCCGATGTGCCCGGGGTTGATGCCGGAGTCCCGGAAGCCGCATAGGTGGCCTTGCAGACAATCGTGATGTCATCACCTATATAATTGCGGTCAATCTTATATACATTCTTGTTCAGTGATACAAACTCCCAGTCGTTGTCACCCGCTCCTGTGGTTATCGCCTCTAGCGCTCCCGTAGACAACAGACGGTACCAGAAGAACTTGCATTTGCCCGTAGCCGTCACGTCCGTGTCGCCTACCATCAGTTTAGCCGTGATGGTCTGTGCGGTGATGTCACGCACCGGGTTCCAGTCCAGCGTGGACGGGCTGTCTATCGTCAATACGGGGATCGCATCCGTACCGTCAACCGCGCGGACAAGACGGCTCATCTGAAAAGTAAACAGCTGTCCGGTACGTGTGTCGGCATATTCCGCGTAAAACTCCAGCGTGACGGGTTTTAGGACGGTGACATTTTTTTTCATTGTGATCTGTCCCTTGCTGTCACCGGACTCCGTAATGCTGTAGCCTGTGTTTGTCGATGTGATAAGTGTGCGTGTGGTTCCGATGCGCTCGTACCACTTCATGTTGGTCAGCCTGGAGTTGACCGCCCCGATTTTAGTCACCGCTTCCGGATCGGTGGCGTTGCACCGCGGAAACAGGACCAGCGGTGTCAGCGTATAGTCCGGAGTGTATTCAGCTTTGTCAGCCTGGTAGACCTGCATGTCCGGCACGCTGCCCACCACCTCGATGTTACAACTGGTTTGTAACAGCCGGTAGTTGATTTCTATTTTTCGTTGCTTTGTTGCCATTGTATAAAACCATTTTAAAATGTTACAAAATTCTCCGCCACTTCAAACTGCTGCCCGTCACGCAATAACGCCTGTGCTTTAAACGTACACACCCGCATGTTGGTATAATTCGGTCCGAGATCATCTATCGTCAGAGGAAGATTTTTCCCGGCGCCGGCACGCTTCACCGCCCATGCGTTATCTTCTGATACATTCCCGGTATCACGCGTCCAGCTCACATCAGCGTCAAGTATATGATCTGTCACGTCACGGTTGTACAGCTTGCCGGTAATATATAACGTTGTGGAAAAAGTCTCGATATCAAAATACCACCCCTTTGTGCTGCCGATCTCTATCGTAAATTCCGGGTTCCCTTCCAGCATCGCCCATCCGGCCGCCGCATATTGCGGTTCGTCGGCTGTTCCCGTCATCAGGCACTTCCATTTGCAGCCGTAGTGCCAAACCGTGTCCGCCCGCTCCTGCGTATTGGTGTAAGGATTGTCAGAGGACGCGACTTCGGCCGACCAAAAGCCACGGTCCACCAGTTCCTGTACGGGCAGTCCCTGCCAGTCCACCCGGTAAAGTTCACCGAAGATGCCGGCACGGGCGAATATGTACGAGTGCTTATAGTTGACGGGGAGATTGTCAAACAAATCCAGATTGGGCAAACGCCCCAATATCATGTAGTAGTTGTTCTGTTCCAGGACAGGTTTCGTTACTCCTTCCAGCCAGACAAGACATTTATCCGTGGTGGCGGACAAATACCAGTAGCTTTGCCTGTCCTCATTGAAGGCGTTTCCTCTTCTGGTAATGATCGTCAACTCTGTGGGAGGATAGTTTTTACCGCCCGGCACCTCACTGTCCGGGTATGACAACACCGAGATGGAGTTGGCCGGGACATTCTTGGACAACACGCGCATCCACGAGGCGTAATACTCCCCCGTTGAAAAGAGGTTGTTTACAATCCCGTACACTATATCACCCTCCTGGAATGCGGTGAAGTCATTCTCCCAGCGCTTGCGCAATTTTAGGGTATAAGTTCCGTCGCTCTCTAAAGCCACGGACTCAATGACTCCGTTCTCGGAATATGAGGTGTCGCCTTCCTGCGCATTCAGACGGTTATAGATGATTTCCTTGAACACTGCGGAGCCGCGTACCTCAAGACGCTCGAACTGACCGCGCCCGTCAGGATAGATACCGGCACCTTTACCGGCAATCATGGAGTCGATGAAATTGCCGAACTTCAATAAGAAATTTGTTCCGTCCGCTTGATCCTTACGAAGGAACATTACTAAGGAGCGCAATGCGGAATACACGTTATGGTCTGTCGCAGGGGTGGAGTCGTGGCTTCCGATCACATACACACTGCTGCCACCACCGCCCGTATAGGTCTGTCCCTTCAGGGTAAGGCTCTCAACCTTTTCCTCCAGCTCCCCGATACGGGAATAGGCGGCGGTTTCCCCGACAGTATAAACAGGTGAGTCAAAGGAATAGTCAAGATTGAATTCAAATCCGATAACTCTTGACTGTCTTCCGTTCTCGAAATAAGCCTTGTTGATAAGGTTGACCTTTTGACCGATGCTGTAGAGGTTGTGAATGCCATCCTCACGGTATGCGTCATTTGACATCATCGTGCAGCCATAGGTACTCGGGTCTATCTTGGATTTGGCAGCGTACTTTTCAGTCTTTTCCTTCAGCTCCTGCTCGGCGGCACCCACAAGCCCAAGTTCGGTTATTTTCGTGCTGTCCCAGCCGGAAAGCACATATTCATCTCCATCCTGGGGAAAGAGCACATCACCGGGAAGCGGTCTGCCATAGTCCTCATTCCTGACTATCTCCCAAAGCTGTGCCTCAGGGTTCCATCCGCCATCCTCCAATTTCTCCGGCTTTTCCTCAGGATTGAACTTCACGGCGAACTCCAAACCGTTGAGAAGCCCGGACGCGAAACGTATCCTCAGCTCCTGACCGGGGAGGATATATTTCTCGGAAAAGTTAACACCCGTGTCCCTAAAGCGGTAGGCATTCCATTTTTCCTCGGTGGTTGTGCCGTCCTCATTCTCCACCTTGTCCGTCACTTCGATAGTGGTGACATCCGACATGATGCCCGTTCTTCGGGGATAGACTTCATCGAAGATAACCACCTGCTCGACGGCTTCCTCGGTAGTCATATCAGGATAAGCGTCAATGTAAGGAGTGCCTTCGGGCAACATTAAGCGTTTTTGCACCACGCCGTTCACAACCACGGTCTCGTCAACCGGACGGTAGTCAGATGGGATATTCTTTGTTGAGCCGAAAGCGTAGATACGGGTGGCATAGGTGGACTGGGATTCTGACTGTGACATTTCCTGCACGTTTTTCCCGATCTCGAAAATCACCGCATCGCCGGACTCACAACGCCCGAAATGGATGATGTTTTCAGTCACCCAGCATTCGCAATCCCATTTCTTTGCCATCTCAAAACAAGCGTCAAGGATGTTGATGTTGTCGTAACTCATCAACTGGGACTTGTTTTCGACTGTGGAATCAATGGAGAAAACAAAATCCTGTCCTTTGTATGTGTAACCAAGAGCTTTCAAATTTCTAAGGACTATACCGGCTTGTACGTCAAGCGGGGCGGTCAGGTTCCAGGACGCCTCCTGTCCGGCCGTTTCCGGGGTATATTTGAAGATTTTGTTTTTCCATTTCCAGTAGTAGGCATCAAGCTGAAGCTCATAGTCGTATGCCCCGGTTTTACGGTTGTACTTGGGTTTGTACAGATCGCATAGTTCGAACCGTCCGAAACGTGTGTCCTCCGTCCAGTCGCCCAGTTTGAAAAAGACAGGAGATTTCAGGGAGAACTTCAAAAGTATAAAGTCCTCCTTCATCAGAGTGAACTTACGTTTGCTGCCTTTTCTGACAACATCCTGATAACATGGTGTACCAGCTGAATTTCTGATCTCAATTTTCATACAATATCTTTCCTGTCGCCCGGATTGGGTTCTTTGAGTTTGACCATAAACTTACCCCGGCATTTTCCGTAACTTCCATACTTGCCGCAAGACAGATAGTACAGATTGTAAATCTTTCCCAGTGCCGGGATTTTCAGTGCAATTTTACCCTTTACCAGTTCGGATACAAAGGACGAATATTTATCCAGATAGTCACTTTGCGAGTTTCCCGTAATAAAAAAAGGCAGGGTGAGCTCCCTAGAATCCATCTTGCAGATCTCAGGCGATGAAGTAATCTGTATGCCATGTTCCAACCTGCTGTCATTTTCGATATAGTCCTTCACAGGAGGGGGTGTCAGTATAGCCTCCAAAGCTCCGTCCATCAATTCCGCACCCCATGTACTCCAGATATTCCTGCCATTAATAAAAGCATTCCTCTCCATAATCACATTCCTTTTGTGTTTTTTTCTATCTCGGCAAGAGTGTCGTCCATGCCGCTCAATATGCCGGTATATTTCTCAATTTTCTCCAAATGATCGTTGCATTCATGCAATACATCACGCATTTCCGTGACACACACCGAATGAGCAGCAAGTTCCTTTGCCATATTCAATGCCGCCGTGGAAATAATAAGCATATTCGCATTCATTTCCGTTCCTTTGGTTTCCAAACGTACATTAGACTCATACATGGCTGTCAGCCGTCCGCTGATCTCCTCACCTGTTTCCTGGCTCATGGTGGTGGAATATCCTTTGGAAGAGGATTGGGAATAAGAGTCTCCGGATGCGTTCCACCCGAAGATATCCGCCAGACTGTTTCTCTCGGCCAGCACTGCTTCAGACAACTGTTCCTGCATCTCACGCAATGCATCAACCTCATCTTTCGTATAACCATCCTCACCATATTCTGCCCAGGTTTCATATAGTTTTCTGACCTGTTCCTTGTACTTGTCAGCCATCATGGCTCTGATAATGGATTTGCGGAGCTGTTCCTCCAGATTCTCGGCCAGTTCTTCATTTCCGTTCTCCAGATCGGATATCATCTCCCAGTAAGAATCCTCAAAACTGTCAAAGGATATACCGGTAACCTGTTCCTTCACCGCCTCCAGTATTTCCTTTTCCGTTTCGCCATATTTGATGATATTTTCCAGATGGTTCCTGAATTCTCCATCCATAACTGACCAGAGGCCGGTATAATTCTCCCTGATGGACTGCAAGACTTCCGGGGACATATTGATCATATCCTTCATCTCGTTGAACGTCACACCGTACTCCCTGGATATCTCCCCGGCGACATCACGCCAGTTCTGTCCTTCCCATTTGTAGGAGCCTTTCCACATCCTGTAGCCCTGGCTGTGACTTCCGATACTGCTGCCGGCACTCAGACGTGCCTCGGCAAGTTTCTTTTGTACTTCCAGCTCGTTTTTTGCAATATTCAGAGCTTCCTCTCCGGCTTTGGATGCTTCTGCACCGTAACTTTCATTTATATATGCCTTTTTTTTGTCAAGCAGCTCGTCCCAGATATCCAGTAGATTATCATACTGCGCCACCATCTCATTATAACCGGAATAATCAGCGCCATGGAAAATACCACCGGCCCCCTTGATCCCAAAAATGGACCCCACCGTATCGAAAATTCCTCCTACGGCATTGCTCACAGTTTCCAGTATATTCCCCACGAATTTGTCAAGTCCCTGGTCACCGATCTGGTCAAGTATGGCCAATATGGCAGCAATGATCCCGCCTATCTTCGATCCGGATTCCGAGAGTACGTCAACCAATGACCCGACACTATCCCCGAATGAGGAAAGACTTACATTCGCCTCCCCGAGCTGTGCAATGGCATTGGTGACTCCGGTTATATTGTCTATAGCCTTCTTTGATGACTTGTCCACATTCGTTGTCGCATTCGTGACATTTTGGGATGCTGTATTAAGCTTTTTCTTTGCCACCTCCTGCTCGGCATGTGTTCCACTTTCCAAGGACATATTATATTCATCCTGAGCCTTGGTGAGTTCCTCCTGAGCTTTTCTCAGATTGTCCAACTGGTCTGGAAGATCACCAAGCAGTCCGCCTTTGTCAATAATGGCGGATTGTATCCCGTCTAAAGCTTCGTCAACAACCTTTTTTTGTTCCACAGCCATATTCTTATACTCATCGGATTCACGGAACAGTTTCAACTGTGCCCTGACTTTGTCAAGCTCTTTTTTAGACACCTTACTTAAATCCCCGAATATCAACTCCCAATTGATCTCCTGCTTCAACTTCTCAACATCCAGGACCGACAGAGCTTCCTCAAACTCCTTTTGCAGGGATGCGATCCTGCCTGCATCAGACTCACTATCCATCAAATTCCTGTATTTGCGCGTCAACGCCTCCTTTTTCCCTTGGAAGGTGCCGTATTTGATCAGATATTCGTCCCATGCACTTTCCTGCTCACGCAAACCCTCTTTCCTCTGACGTCTGGTGGTGTTGCTGATGATCGTGTCAAATGCCGACGTATCCACGGACACCGAGTACGAGTCAAAGGATTTTTTCACATAACGCTTGTCCTTCTTCGCCTTCAGTTCCTCCTCGGCCTCGAACTTTTCTTTCTCAAATCGGATTACAGCCTGGATATAGTCATCCTTCTGCCGCCGCAGAAGCGATATCTCCCTGCGGTTGTCAAGTTCCCGCTGTGCCAGTTCCTTTTCAGCCCCGGCCTCCATAGCATCAATACGGGTTTGGGCTATCCGGTATTCCAGTTCTTCCTCCTGACGCTGACGCTCCTGCAAATGTTTCTTCTGCAAGTCCTCCAGTTTCACACTCTGCGCATTAACCGCATTGGCTTTCTGAGGATCCACCTGGATATCCGTCTTGCCGGAAAGAATGGTGCGGGCCATGTCCCTGTACTCGCTGTCCGCATTTTTTTCGTCTGCAAGCCATGTTTCCAGCTGTTTCTTGTTCATCTTGATGAACTCATCCCGCATCTTGATCCTCTTCTCGTTGTCCTCCAGGGACTTCTCCAGACTCTCACCCCGCAGTTCCCGGATTCGGAGCTCAGCACCCTTGATCATGTCGCCATACTTCCTGACATCATCATCAATACGTGCCAGTGTGCCCGGAGTATTATCGAACCAGGAGGTGGAATATCCGGTATTGCTCATGGAAGAAGTCACATACACCCCTCCGGCCTGCTGCGCCTTCAGCGCGTTCTGGTATTTCTTCCTGTATTCCTCCAGATTATTCTCCTCTTCCTTGATGGCTTCCCGGTTCATATATTCCAACAGTACCTTCTGCTGCCGCACGAACTCCCTGGCTTTGCCGCTGGAAATATCCAGTGCCTGTCCGTATTCCCCCACTTTGGTTATCACTCCGGGAATATTGTCCGTGATTTTGGTGATGATGGAATTAAGTTCGGCCTGCTCATCCGAGGATAGTCTGGTCTTGGTCTTCAGCTCATCATACCGGTCCAGCAACGGCATATACTCGGAATAAAGGTTTATAACCCGTTCCTTCTGTTCATAAAACTTTTCATTGGCGGTGGATATTGTTGTATTGACAGTTTCAGCCATTCTGTTTTTCAAGCTGATCCATAAATCTCCAAGCCAGGACAACCGTCTTCCTAGTTTCAATTTGGCATTTTCCAACCTTGCATCAGCCTGAGCAGCCTTGTCAGATGCGGATACATACAATCCGGATTGTGTTAGCTGGCGGTCTATGATATTAGACACCCCTTTCATGAAATCACCAGTTTTGGCAACCTCCTCATTGATTTCTGCGGCGGAAAGTCCCAGGTTGTCCAGTATAAGAAGCGACTTGCGCCCCAGACCGGTCACAATAGAGTCTGTCATATATTCCACACTTTGGCCGGTCTGCTGCGCCTTCAACTGGGCGAATGCCAGATATTTTCCCATATCATCAACCGGGATCCGGAAATCCTTTGCCTTGACCGTTGCTTTCATCAGCTCAAGATCCGACAAGGTTCCCTTAGTGGCAGTACGAAGGTTTGCAAGAAGATCAGGGCGGTCCAACTTCTCAAATGCATGAAGAACTCCGTCAGCCTGAATGGCCACCTCCACACTTTCCCTGACAAATTCCTTTGCCTTGGACATGCCGTCTTTGAAAAAATCAAGGGCAGCCGCTCCGGCGGACGCAAAAAATCCCACCACCATAGCTTTCATATTCCCCAGTTTCAGGAATGACCCGGAAGTTTCATTGGTTCCGCCACGCAGACGGGCCATCGCCTCTCGTGTTTCCTCCAGCTGCTTTTCCAAACGGGCATATTCTTCCGGATGAAGGGACTTGACAGTATTGTCCAGCTGTTTTTGAAGCCCGCGGGCCTCTTTGGCCAGTTCCGCATAAGTTTTCTCAGTGCTCTTCATGGAGGAGCGGAGAATCTTCACTTTCGCATTATTATCGGATATGACTTTGGAATTGGATTTCAGCTCTGCCTCCAGACGTTTGTACTCATCGCTGCCTTTCTTGCCGGAGGCTACCAGTTCTGTCATCGAATTGCGCAAGCCGTCATTCGTCCGTTGCAGCTCACGGGAGGACGCGTTTAGACGGTTCAGTTCCTCACGGGCCTCACTAGTATTCAGGGAGAGAGTGAACTTTATATAATCATCTTTCAGTTTCTTGTTCATACGGTTACTTTTCGGCAAAACTAGTAACCGGCAAGGAAGGGGCAAAGGACGGGAGAACATAAGAAGCCCCGCATATCCATGGACAGCGGGGTATTCAGTATAATAAATGTTTCAATCAAAATCAAGATAGAGAAGCTTTTTTCTAAAAGATATATCTTCCTACATTTATAATTAATTACAATTATATTTATAATATCAGAAATCTTATTCTTCTTCTTCGATGATTCCTAATATCCAATTAACCCATGATAGAACAGTTGAAGCCCTTCTCCTAAATGTTGTTTCTGAATTAATGTTATAAAGGTTTGAAGTTTTCATAATTCTCACTATTTCATCTTTGGTAGGTTCTTCTGCTTTTTGTATATATAGTGCTAAAGTCCTATTAAATGCCCTATGAGCCAATATTGATTTGATAAATTTCAATTGTCTCTCAACAATACTTCCAGTCTTGAACAAAGAAAGGCCTACATCAGTTAATTCAAAAACGGTTTTATCATTTACTTGGCTCTTTTTGACTAAATTTAAATATATTGCAGCATTCGTGTAATAATCCACCTGCCGCATATCGAAAGAATCCTTTTCCTTAAAATCATAGTTGCAACTTAACGCTTCTTTCGTGTAATCCTCGTCAATATTATTGTATAATATTTCACAAAAGTTTATGATCCTTTCAAAAGAATCAGCTTGTGGGAAAGGTACATTTGTAGGTTCATCTACAATAGATATGGACTTTAGTATTTCTTGTATTGTTTCAATATTCAGAAGCTGCTCAGAAGTATCTTTCAGACGATACTTTTTTTCTTTGATGAGTACTATGGAATTGTAATTACATAATTCATTGAACTGATATTCACGCAAATGAAATATACCATTAGTATAAGTAAGAAAAATTGGGCGGATCTTCTTCATTATTCGACCTTGCCATAAGCGATAAGGATAATACAATTGTCTGATTAAGAAGTCAGAAGATAAATTATTTTTAGCTTCAATTAAATTTAATGATGTAGCCCCCTCATATCCACCGTCAATCTCAACTTGTGCATTTTGAACATCAACATCAAGGAACAAATTTTTTTCTCCAAACTTTCGGACTTTAAAACTAAATGCTTGTGACCCCATTCTCCCACTGACAGTCGGCACTAAATTTTCATCTTGAGTAAAATCTTCAATGATCCGGGAAACATACGCACAATTAATCGCTAATGCCTCGCTTGTTATTGTTGAAAAATCAAGGCTTTCTATATGCGATGGTATTGCAAACTCTGTAATATCAAGATTAGGAGTTTCTATAAAATTTTCAAATGTTTCGATTTTAGATATTATATATCCTCCTCTTGAAATTGGAAGAATAGAAAGTTGTCTATCTGATAACGTCTTAGGAAGCTGAAAGCGATGATCAAATTTTGTCATTAACCTAGCTTCTCTAAATTCATTTATAACTTTAGAACTAATAATATATTGACCATCTCTACTTATGGCACCATCTATGTTATATTTTTCAAACAGTTGAGCCCATGCACTTTCATTTTTTGAATCACTCATAATTGCTAATTAAAAATTCATTTACTTGTCCTCTTTTGGTTGAATCTGAGTTTACAGCTCGAATGGCTTTTACAATATGGATATTATATCCGGCATAAATTTCTCTTATAAAATCAGCTGATGAATTTGACAACAAGAATTTTATCCCCCTATCATTTAACGAATTACAAACATTCCTTAAACGAATTTGATCTTCTTCTGACCAGCCTCCTTGTATATACCCCGTAAAATTTGAGCTATCAGAAAGGGGATGATATGGAGGATCCAAATATACAAAAGAATTAATTGGTATATCTTTTAGTACCTCTTCATAGTCACCACTTAATATTTGTATTTTAGATGTATTCAAATATTTACTTACAGCTCTTATTATAGGTTCATTAACAATATTCGGATTCTTATATTTTCCAAATGGAGAATTAAATTCTCCTGCGTTATTTACTCTATATAATCCATTATAACAAGTCTTGTTAAGGTATATAATCCGTGATGCTCTCTCAATCTTGGAAAGATTTTTAAACGATGGCTTTCTATCAATAGCACGAATTTCATAAAAATAATCTGCTGTATTTTCATGTTTTTTCAAGTCTTCTATCAATTCATCAGGATTATCCCGTATTACTTTATAGACATTAATAAGTTCTTCGTTGTAATCATTTATAATAGCACGTTTAGGTTGTAATTCAAATAATAATGCCCCGCCTCCTATGAATGGTTCATAGTAAGAACAATTTGACAGTCCTTTTGGCAACCTTTTTTTTATTGTTGGTATAAGCTGTCTTTTACCACCAACCCATTTTAAGAAAGGTACTACAAGTCTATTTTTTGCCATTATAAATAAATATATTAAAGTTCTTTACGTCCAACATTATTTTCTATTACCTTCCTTCTTTACTTTTTATTATTCACTTTGTTTTCCCATGTGAGTAACTTTATTACATAATACGCACATTCTAACGACACTGCAAATATATAAAAAGGAAACTACAATATAATTATCAGACTGAAAATAATAATTAATCTATAATGCAAAAATTGCATTAGCACTCTCAAAGCTAATGAGGACGATATCCGGGACGATACGCACTGTCATTCCCGTCCGGCCAGGGAAACAACTTCTCCAGCCGGTTGCGGATCTCCTTGCGGAGCGAATCGGACATGCCCGCTCTCAGATCAGGCAATGCGTTGTTGTACACTATCCCCCATATCTGACGGTTATAGATACGGAGATCGCGTTTCTCCCGCATGTCAAGAAAACGTATATAAAGAGGGTAGCCCGTTTTCAGCATTATCGGATCCACCCCCGTTATCTGAAACTCGGCTGCCGCAAGACGGTCATGCAGATGCCCTGTACGGCCGGGCACAATTTTATCCGGGCGGAATCTCACCTTAAGCTGTCTTCCTTCCCGGTAAATACCTCTTTCCGCAATATCCAACTGCCGTTGATAAATGGTCTTGAAGTCACGGGACAGGGTTCTTTTGAAGAACTCCTCCCTCACTGGGTTCCATCCGTCACTCATTCCGTACCGAGTTTAAACGACACACTCCAACCGCTGTAATCCGTATAGAATCCTGTTTCCGGGGTAGTGGTCATCCGGTCAAGATTACGCATAAGACAGCACCCCCTGTTCCTGTCACCACGCATCACATTCTTGATGCTCTCGACAAGGGGCTGTGTATCTTCCAGCACCCGAACCGGACCACGGCGCTGCATATCCATACGGTCCATCAGGAATATAAGACACAGGTTATCCTCCTCCACATTATCCGGATCCGTACCTGTCTCCTGTGCGGACGGTACGACCACGAACAGAACCGGAAGCTCGTCAGAACTGATACTTTTCAGACAGTCGCTCATGTCCTGGTCCACATTCACTACTCTGACGGAATGTATGCCAGGTACACGCCGCATGACATCCTCATAATACTTACGATAGGTTTTCAAACTGATCATAGGCTCTATCTTTTGGAATGTAATTTTTCAAACTTCTTTCTATAAAGGAAAATAAGGATATCCCAGAACGGTGTCGCCCTCACCTCTGCATAGTTCCCGAATGCCCCGTTCTCAGCGATATCCATCCCAATGCCCGTCCAGCCGGTATGGTCATCCGCTTCCGGCTTCTCATCTTTTCGGAAAAGAATCCGCAAGTCAACCGTTTCACCGTCAATCTCCAAAGGCTCCTCCCGGATGATGGCAAACACATTCATAAAAAACAGATATGCATGAAGACAGAGCAGAATTGGCGGTTCCGCACCTTCCCTTCCCGCCGTATAAAGAACTTTTCCGAACTCCCGCAATATCATGTCCCTGTCGCCGCCACCCTCATCACCCATCCGTCTTATCAGTGCCATGCACTTACAGAAGGTGTCAAATGATACCCCGTTGAGCATGTCTTCCGGTCCGTGAAAACCGTTCCATTCCGGAAGAAGATTGATTCCGGTACTCAGGTCCAGTCGAAAAGATTTTCCCTCACGGATAACAAACGGATCCGTCAGGGACAACAGTGCCAGCGTTTCCTTCCACGTGGATGGAGGAAGATGCCCCATATCAACTGGAAGCGCCAGAAAAAGGGAAAGAAGTTTCAAACGTATCCCGGATTCCGACAATATATGCTGGTTCGCCATGGTGGCGATCTCCAGATAACGGTAATACTGGGCGGGAGTCAGCTCCTCAAGCGTTTCCGGCACATTCACCTGTCTGTTCTGATAATATATTACACGCATTTAATCAAAAGGTTATTCCCTTGCTTTGAAGCGTGGGACCTGAAACATAGAAATCAACCTCCTCAGGCGCAGCGTCCAAAGCCGCCACCGTATCCTGCAATTCCTGAAGATACCGGTCCGCATCGGCCTGAAGGCTGTCCGCCACACTTTTCCGCGCCTCTTTCTCTGCCCGTAACTTTTCCTTTATAGTTCCGGTCTGCTGCACCTGTACGATACCTTCCGGAATAACCTCTACGGGTAGGCGTTCAACCGCTTTCTTGACGGCCAACAGCGCCAGAGGTCGCTGGCATTCCTCCAAGAGAGTGTCACATACGTCCGGATCCCTTCTGACAAGCCAGTCAAACCGCTCCTTTCCGACAACAGGCAGAATGTCTGTACGCTGTATTTCACGCAGAATGGGAACCAGTACGAGAAAAAGACGGTGGCTGCCGATATGATAAAACTCGTCAAACTCATCCTTGGAACGGATGAGCAATCCGTCCATCTGTCTTTTAGCCCGGCTTTTCTTCCAGAAATCAAACTGTTTCTCCTCCAAGAATCCTACCAGAGCATCCACCGACTCATACGCCAGATTAAGGATGTTCATTTCATCCTTGTATTCCTGAAGAGCAGTCAGCCCCTTCTCATTTTCTCCCAGTTTCTTCTGCCTTCCGCTACCACCATGCTGTGCGTCCAACGTGGGGACAACCTTCACCCATGCGAAATATGCCACGGCACGCTGCGTCATGAATACAAGTTCCTCTTTCTCTAGATCCAGGTCCTCAGCCCAATAAAGGTCAACTATCGCCGAAAGCACGTCCGCCCCCACAATACCGGTCAGCTGGCGTGCGGCCAAAGGTAGCACCGGCTTCCACTTGGAATAGTCCAGGCTGTCGGAAATCATTCCCAGTGCCGAGACAAGCTCCTGTCTGCCTTCCTCGTTTTTATCAAAAATCATTTTCATACACTTAGACTTATATATTTTCTTTCATACGGTTTCCCGGCGACACATTCTCTTCCTGACTCACCACATTCCGGTACAGCCCGATACGTATATCTGTTCCCGGCCAGTTAGCGTTAATATACTCCTGCACCGGCTTGCAGAGTATCATGTCCGGAATAGCCGTTTCAGACGCGTTGTAGACTTTGATGGAATACAGTTTCTCGCTTCCACTGCTCAGCTTGTTTTCCAATATGAGGTTCGCCAGTACCGGATCAATGCCGAACCCGGAAGTGGCAGCGGCGTCAGCCTTGTTGCTGATTCTGATCTGTGCCTCGATGTAATCCTTCACCTTCTTGTCTATAGGAGTCACCTTCCATCCTTCGAAATCGTTGGCTTCATCGCTCCAGAACCGGGTGGTGTGCATATATTTCCCCACATTCTTCATCCCGGTAATACCTCCGGCAAATTTCTCCATGCATTCGTCCTTGTAATCCTCCAGCATCTTGGCCGTATAGGTTTCCCCACGCTTGCGGCATACGGATTTCAAACGTTCCTCCGCCTTGTCCCAATACCCTTGTGGAGATTCGATATGCAGACTGAGCGCACTGGAATTCAGATTATAGTTATGCAGTAATGGTGCCAGGGTACCGGCTATCTCCAGCCAGTCAAAGGCTCCCAGAAAACGCGGGGTACTAACAAAATCCTTACAGAAGGAATAGATGTTGTAATATCTGGCCGACACCGGATATCGGAAAGGATCTGCCGGATCAAACATGGGATACCTCTCCATATACTCAGGATCCGGAAAAGGGAAATCTCCCACGACAATGCCTTCCGGATCATTTTTCCCAGGAGGAGGGTACAACAGTCTGGCACGCTGATAAGGGATATGCTCCAACCTTAGTAACTTCCCCCTCCCGCCGATACGGGGCGCACGGTTGCGGACAAACTTGATAAAGAAGCCCTGCATGTGGGTGAGATCAACCAGACAACGGTGCATACAAATCCGATAATCCCAGGAAGACATGTCCGACTCAATATCAGGTGCAAGCACCCATTTCTTATAGAAACGGTTGTCCGTATCATCAATGGCATCCTCATAGAATCGGGGACCGTCCCCCCATTGCAGACCGGCGATCTTGCCAAGAATACCCTCGCCGGCATAAAACCGGTCAAGCAGACGCATGACCTCTCCGGGCATGTCATTGTTATCCCCCATCGGAACGATATCATATCCGGCCACACTCATTTTCCTCGTGAAACAGGTGTTACGGTTATGGTTCAGCATGATACTGGAAGGTTCCCATCCCTTACCACGTCCTGAAATGTCAAAGGAATAAAGCGATCCATTGCCGGGGTCCACAAAGCCGAAATTTCCGCTACGTCTTACCTCCATATTACAAAACTGTTTTCTGTCCGTTAAATTCCACTACCAGAATCTGCCAGCAGTTCAATGCATTACCTGTTTCCGTATCGACAAGAAACAGTTTATGACTGGCATTCTCTATTTTTTCATCAGAAGCCTTGGAACGAAGCCTGGCCGCTTTCAAAAACACCAGATCACCGCCAGACTGTTTCTGACGGTTGTATTTCCGGAATTTGATACTGAATGTCCCTTCAGCTTTGCTCACCGCTTTCATCTCCTCGACTGCGGTATATAAATTAATTTGTCCCATATTCGCTATTTTTCAAGCAAATATGGGACAAATGCAATATGAGATAAAGGACAGGACTACTTGCTTTGTGGATGCAATTTCTCTATCAGTCCTACATAGAACCGAAAGAATTGCACCAAATCCAGATTTCTTTTCAAATTGTCCGGTTCCATCAGCTCAAAGTCATCCAACAGAATATCCGTCAATTTCTCCGTATGCTCCCGAAAAGAACCGGGCTCATGATCCTGTATATTAGCCAGCGCATCTATCACTTGATCTGTTATGACAGCATTCGGGTTAAATCCTTCTCCTTTCATTTCAGACCTCCTTCCAATATTTTAGGGTTTGTAGATTCACAGAAGCGGAACTCACCGCGTACTGGATAAATATCAACGATGAAGACAGTATTATACGGATTTTTATCAGGATAGACCTCAATACGTATATCATTGTTTCTGGAAACATCCACACGAAGCGGTTTGGTTCTTGGAAACTCTTCATCCAACATGGACGCTTTGGCACGAACACTCTCAATAAAGGCATCACGTGACAGTTCATCAGGAATCAAGACATGAGTGAAAGTGGAAATCCATTTGTTCATAGCCCTGCCTTTATTGTTGACAGACAGGTAAGTTTTGGGTTCATCAATAAAGAATTTCATCTCAGACCTCCTTTCCAAGCAAGATGTAATGACACAACAAACCAAGCCAGGCAAAGCAATGCAGGAACAGCCGACACAAAACCGGCACATACCAATGCAGAAAAAGCCAAGGAAGCATGAGCCATAAGGCACACCTGACGGTTAGACACTGATTCTTTAAGAACGGAAGAAAATAATTGATTCTCACGGTTCAGCCACATAGTTAGAACTGACGATTTGCTCACGACATTTATGTCGGTAGCAGGAACTGAAACTATTCGTTTCGTTTAGAGATTGTTTGACGTTTTAGGCAGAAAAAGAACGGCTGCCATTTCCCGTGTCGTCAAACAATCACAGATTTTCGCCCGAGAGCTAAAATTGTAATGGGAAAGGCAACCGTAGTTTTTGCAGCAGCAATTTACTACATATTACCTTATAATCACCATTCTTTTGACTGTTATCGTTTATCTCCTGCTAACCGAAAAAGCCATATGCCTAGATAACAGCTTTACCTTATAAAAAACAAAAACAGTTATACAATCCGTATTAAAGTTTTACATTTCTTAATTCCTTAAGCCATATCTCTGATTTTAATCTTTCTTTTTCATTAATTATGCAATTTTGCCATCTAGAACGTTGAAATTCACCGAATGTTTCTGATATTAAAATTCTAAAAAACTGAGAACGCATAATCAAATCCTTCCAATATAAGGAAGATGAACCTGCTATTTCCATAAAAAGATAAGTACTATTCTCAACTTCAGCCATATTAGTATTTGGCATTCCCAACAACCGTATAGCCTCTCGCATTATATTTCTTCCATCATCTAGACTAATAGGAATTGAATGCAAATGGGCATGGTGTATGCAAGAAGAACCCGTATCAGTCTCACCACAACACCCATGTTCAAAGAACAAGCAAAGTTTATTTTCTTTAGCGTAGAAATCTATGATTTTTTGTTTTATGAGATTTAGTTCTTCCAAATCTTTTATCGGTAACGACAAAATAGAAAAATAATGTTTTTTAGGTATTATTAATAAATGTCCTTTTACAACAGGGGATATATCTGGCTTTAAATAAAATTCAGCTCCATCATACATCAAATTTTGTTGCAATCTTTCCGTACATAATAATTGTAAGTCCCTTGGTAGAGTAGGCTCGCTACCATCCTTAAGAGAACAAAATTCACAATCATCAAATTTATTCATATCGTGTACTTTTATAAAAAAAAGAATTTAGTTCTTTTTGTATATTATGATCCAACTCTAATATTCCATTATCTGATTCAAACAACACTTGTATACTTGCAGCTAAAACCAATGCCCTAGTTATTTGAATCTTCTCCGGTGCTATAGGATCAATTCCACCTGTAAAATCAATCGGAAATCCTCCATTAGCTACATAATATCGTTTATCTCCATCTTCAACAAGGTAGAACTCATGCAAAGGTAATTCTTGAACTGGATAATTGTATACTTTAGACGCTATTTTTTTTTCTCCTTTAAAACGCCATAGACCAAATTCCAAGTCTGACGATGACATATTAACAAATAATATTTCAGAATGATTTAATAATTTCTCCAAACATATAGAATTCCCTGTGCATCCAATAATTATTCCATAATGCAATGCAGACATATCCTCTATTGTTTTTAGACCGTCTTTATGTGCCTGAATACATCTATCACTATTTTCGTCAAATACAGTTATATTAAATCTACCTTTCAATACTTTACAAACCTTCTCTCCAATAGCACCATAACCGATAAGCAGTACTTGATTATTCACTGGTTGAAAAACAGGTTTCCATAATTCTAGGAAACGTAAAAACTCCATTCCCATAGACTCTCCTATTAATATGGATTCAATATTTCTCTTTGTATAACTAGAGGCAATATCAACAACAGGACACTTTAAATCGATTCTTTTTAAAGCCCTAATTCCCCGAGTTGTCAATTCAATACATTTAAAACGAGAAATATATTTAATATAGGGTTCTTCATGAATTATGCATATACCTTTTGCTGCATCATCAATCAATAACACCTTTAAAGTAGTACTCTTTATAATGTCAGACAAAACGCTCCTGATTTCCTCTTTCAATATTTCATCATATGGCACATCCAACGAGTACATGTCTAATGGATTTCTATAATTATATCCATTAGCTTTTAAATATCTCAACACTTCAGAATTTGACGAATATGCTTTTCCTATAACATAAAGATTTTCTTTTTTAAGACCTCCAGCCTCCAATGTTTTTATTAAAGAAAGATTAGATCCTAAAAGATGTTGTATGAAAATACATACATAATTCTTAAAGCACTGTTTCTCTACTAAATTATATTTTTGTTTCAAATACGTTAGTAAAGGTAATGGTAACAAATAATTATTATTCATCATATTTTTCTATTCTAAATTCATCTATTGTCTTTTGCAATATAGAAACAAGCTTATCAAGTTTTTCAACTTTACCTCCTAACATTGATGCTAAATTCTTCCATAGAATCGCTTGACTTTGAGGACGTAAGTTACGAATCGACTCCAAACCTATTTCTAAGACCTCTGTTTGGTGCTCATGAGCTACTAATTTGCTCGTTCTTGCCGTTCTTCCCTCTAACAAACCGAGTTCTCCAACTATAGAACCTTTCTGCCTTACAGCAGTAATAACCCCATCCTTATAAGCAGCAATACTTCCATTTAATATCAACCAAAAAGAACTGACTTTATCATCTTTTTCACACAGACTCCTATCTTTAGGCAGTTGGTAAATTTTAGATTTTGTGTTCCTTATTATTTTTTCTATCTCGTTTGAACTAACGCCTCTAAATAATCCAACCCCTTTAAGATTTCTACTTATTTCATCAATTTTACTTAATGTTTTTTCAATCTCAAGCGGCTTATTAAAAGATGCATAATATTGAAAAAAGTCATCCCATTCTTCATAATTAAGTTTAATCGGTTTTAAATACGAATATTTTCCATATTCCTCTGGTTTTGGTGTCAAAATATAATGTGTATTATTGTTACCGAATGTATAGAATCCTTCTTCAAAAATTATTTTTATCTCTTTATCACTTAAACTCGTTCCAATAAACAAAATTGTTTTGGTAAGAGACAATACCTCAAGAAGTTTACAGGACGGGCTGTCTTTCTTATAAATCTTTCTATAATCAGACGTAAAAACAACACAACTATCCGGCTGAGAAGTACATCCATGCAGTTTAAATATAAATTCAGGAGCATTTCTAACTATTTCCGATAGGTTGATTGAATCATTATTTTGTATTGCGACACATGGACATCCTTTACCGTATAATTGAGTGTATGCTAATTCAAACGCATTATCATAATTAGTCGTCACAATCTTTTGCGTTAGATTTATCAAATTCTTATGTAAGCATGGTGTATTTGTCGTTGATAAATTAAATTTTCGAGCAACATATTGTTTTATTTCCTTTCTATAATCATGTTCTAACATGTCAAATATTTCAATCGGAGTTTTATTTCCTCTCTGAATTAGCTCAACATAATCAGAAAAACTTGGTTCCTGCTTCGATAATTCTTTCAAAACATCTATGACAAAACCTTTCCAATCTGGTAATCCCAAGCTTTTTGTAACTCCTGCCCCCGCAAAAACTACCAATTCTTTCTTTTGAATCAATCGTTTGAGATTTTCATTTTTCATCCAATCTTTCATATTCACAGTCTTAAATATTTATTAACTATTGGGCCTTACAAAAATGGAAAAATATTTTAGAATTACAAAATATTTTTCCACTTTTAATAAAATAGTTATATAACCTTGTGCAATGGACATTAATATCAAAAGTCGTAATTTTTATATAAAAGCTAGCTTCTACAAGAGGAGCATCTAATCTGATATATCAAGCCTCTATTTTATTGTTTCATTCAACCAAACATAAGCTTTCATTTTTTCAGGTCCTTTTTATTTTACTAATATTGATTACTCTCATAATACATCATAATTCACCCTAGCATTGAATTCTACCCTTGTATAATCTTTAAGAGGATTCCCAAACGACGGATTATCCCCTATCCAATTGCATAATTCAAGTATGGAAAATTTATTGGATAAAATACACAAACGGATGCTTCTTCAGAACACGCAGGACATCCAGATAATCAGTCAGACGCCAATACATTTTATATGTTTCGACTTCAGTACTCAAATAAGGAGGATCAATTAAGGAAACCATCCTTCGCATTTATCATTCAAAATGTGCGTTTTTTAATCTTGAATTTTACTGTAAGAGCACATAAAGGGCTTGTTTTCAACAACTAACGTCGTAAAACCAAAATCTTTAAAATCACGCCTTTAGTTTCCGTGCGGGCCGCTCAGAAGTCCCGGGGCAATTGCCCCGGGCAATTTTCGTGAAATATGACAGAGAAAAACGGCGGGATGCCTGGTACGGACAGAAATCACTCCTCAAAACCGGGAATATAGGGATTTGCATTATTGCCACGGGCAATACGGACAATGCGACGCCAGTTTCTGCGCATCATCAGGTATTTGAAAGCGTCACTGAAATTGGTAGAAAACATGGGAAGTTTCTTCGGGGCAAGCTTTTCACTCTTCTTGATCTTGAACACCACCTTGGTTTCACCCTTATAGCGGATGCCGGCTGGGGCTTTCTCAACGCTGCTGACCATTTCACGGCAATTCACCGCATCAACCAGCAATCGGGGCAATTGCCCATTCTCTCCCTTCATCAACTCCTGCATGAATCCGTATTCCTCCGACTGGGGGATGATACTCTGTCTGCGGCTCATCAGAATGACGGTCCATCCGGTCCGCCGGCCATCGGCATCCTTCTCTATGGCATCCTTTATCTTCCTGGCATAATCCTCCCCCTGTCTTTCAAAATTATTGCCGGCCCGGTCATAATACAACGACAGTTCCTTACATTCATGTGAAGCAAAGAAATCCAAGAACTGGTCAGCCAGCTCACGGAACCATCCGGGAGGTATCTCGAAAAAGTTTTTGTGGCATCGGTAATACGCTCCGTCTTCCTGCCCAATCACGAATGAAAGCATGTTGCCGAAGTCCATGCCGCCATCCAAAGGCTCGTCATGCCGCAGATAGCGCAACTCCCGACTATTTTCCGCCGGCTCCCCTCCAGGACTCCCGTCATAATACTTATGCCTTTGCCCGAATAATACATAGAAGCGGACATCACGCCGGAGACCGGGCCGCATACCCAGCACCGACTTGCAGAACTCATGCAGTTCAAGAGTACCTTGATATAAGTTTCGTATATATTCCGGGGTCAGGATATCAACATTGACCAGGGAGGATGCGTTAAGAAAAAAGGTTTGTCCGCGGCGCAATTTGCGCAAGGCCCGATCATAATAATCTATTTTCCTTTCCAGACGCGCCAGCACGGAGTGACTGGGATTGTCTTTCTTCTGCTCGCGCAGTTGCTTCAACAGCAGCCCGTTCCGTTCAAAAGCCGCCTGTACAATCAGAATTATACGGTCTGGATCCATATTGGCTGCATAACGGAAATACCAGTCATATTCCCCCTCGTTGACATCCGGCATATCAGTGGTGATCGTCAGACCAAGAAACAGATGCGATGCCCCGTAAGTGAGAGAATCGCCACGTAGAACAGGCATGGCACGGTTCACCTTCTCGTCCTTGTCATATTTTGACTCGTCATAAAACAGATGGACCACCGATTTGCCGGCAAGCAGTGAAGGGTTATCCAGCGAACCCATAAAAATAACACTGCCATTCCAGAAGGAATAGCAGTTCCGGTAATCATTGACAATTATGGAGCATTTCGCCTTCCAGGAGGCTGGCGGTTCCTTTCCACGGATATAATGCACCCCCTCGTACAGCCCCATCATTTCCCATCCCTTCTGTACGGCGGGCATGATGTTGTCCTTCAGATTGGCATAAGTGTTGGCGACAAAAGCGAAAGGCGCACCGGGCATTTCCCAGATACACCTGTATGAACGTCTGGACTGTATGACCGTACTCTTGGACATACCACGCCCGGCTATGACAACCAGAATGGTCGTATCCACGAAATCGGTCAGCATCTGGACATTATGGCTGAATTTTACATCCACATCCTCATCATTCGCTATCTTCCTCGCTAAATTCCTCGATATCATAAATCATACGTTTTTTCAAATCAAACTTTCTTATTCGTGCGTCCTCTTTCAGATTATCACGCACAGCAATAGGTATCTCCGGTATCGAGTCGATGAAACCCTCCAGTTCCTTTCTATCAATGGCGGGAACGCCCAGATCCTCACGGCTGGCCGTATAGATATCAACCTTTTTCTGGTTTAGAAGCTCTTCCGGTATCTCCGCCTGTTCCTTCCTGAAGCATCTGCGGTATTCACCGGCAAGTTTCAACAAGGCCCTTGCCTCCTTGATCTTGCCGGCCAGGAAAGCGGCGTCCGCCCACTTCTCGGCACGCTCGGCATACAGGGCAGCAAACGCCTCCGGACGGATGTTGTCTTGGGTATAGAAAAAATTGATGCTGTCATTATACACCTGCCGGGCCATCCAGTCGGACAGGCTGTACGGTTCCGACTTCAGCAGCCTGATTATTCCTGCCTTTGTCACCATCCTGCCGTTAGTGAAACGCATCCTGGCACGCAGACCACGTACCATCTCCATTAGAGAGAAATACTCCCTCTCTTCCGGACGCAAAGAATCCAGCGTTCCGGTGGAAAGAATGCGCTGGATCTGATTCAGATCAACCTTTTCAAAGTCCACTCTTGAAGGTCTGACCGGCAATTCACTCATATTCATCCATATCTTTTAACAGATTCTCAAACAAACGGCGTTCCTGGATCTCCGTTAGCAGCTTAACGGCATCAATATTCCCGTCCTCAGCTGCTTCGTGCAGCTTTATCTCGGGAGCGGCCCGTGAGACAAGCACGCCTTCACGGATCAGCCCTCGAATGGTGGTTCCTGGAATACCGGCGTCATATACAAAAAGAAAGCATTCAGAAGCGTCAAGGCCAAGATAGGCGGCAATATCCTCCGGCGCATAACCTAAAGAGGCCATGCGGCGAACATCATTTTTTTGCTCTCCAGTTAGAGCCAGGCTGTCAGGGGGAATATCATTCATAAGATAATTTGTTCAAACATTCTTCTAGGTACGCCAACTCGCATTTTTTTGCAGACAGTAAATGGGCAAACTCGCCACGGTCACAAGGGTGGGAGAAACGCTCCATTTTCAGGAGTAGCCCATTGATCCCGTCCTCCAGCGTCCCCTTCCGAAATATCAGTTTTTTTTTCTGTTTTCCAGTTCCTTCTCGGCGGCCGATTTCATAGATTCCCATTTATCCACTGCCGCCAATGCCTTCGCACGTTCCTCCTCACCTTCAACGGTTTCAAGCTTCTTCTTCCATTTGGACACGTTGCTGGCCGCATTCTTACGGATATTCATCACCTCAAGATCACTTTTGTTGGAAAGCTCGTCAGAAGCTAGATAGACGGCAATACGGGGATGTTTCCCGAGCAGCACATGATTGTCACGGTAATATTCCAACTCCTCCCAGATACTCCGGTCCTCCAGGTAATTCTCCACAGTTGTTTTGGCTATGGCAAACGCCTGTTCCAGCTCAACGTCATCCGGCAGTTCCCCCAGTTCCCTGAAAGTTTTTAGATAAAGGTCATAGGCCGTGAACATATCGGCAACCAGTATTTTCAGTACATCCGGACAATCCGGAGAGTTGAGGAAGGGGAAACGGTCACGGAAACGGATCACATTTTCCACAACCGGGGTGACAGGAACATTCACTGCGGTTTCCTCAGCCTTGATCTCTCCCACCACTATAGAAGCTGAAGATATGTGGGGAGAGTTCACCGCCTTCCGTTGCATTGTCCTGAAAGCCGTTTCCGAAATTCCGGCAAGCTTGCGCAGTTCCTCCATCAAGGTGGCACGAAGCAGGTCCGTTTCGGTATTCCGCCGGAAAGTGGCTTTCAGCATCAGATTAAGCCCGTACTCCTCGTACAAAGCAATCCCCTCACGATACGGACGGAGACCGCTCAGATAAGCAATAATTTTTTCTTTCATACGATAAAATTTACAATGTACCATACAAAGAAAAAGCCCGGCAATTGCCGGGCAAAAGACAGGAATGAGTAAAAAAATCCATGCAACGGTTCAATTGCATGGATTGGTGTCGAATAAAAAACAGCTTTCAATAAGAAAGTCTGAGTGAACCTATTTTTTGAGAAATGTCTTTCAGCGCATGATTGAATCTGTCCAACTCCTCGTCTGTGAACCGGCAGGGCTTCCCATTGACCACATTACCATTAATACGCTGATATAGCCATTCTTTCGTTTTGCCAAAGTAATGTTTCGCAATGAAAGACAACGATATGATCTCGGATATGTTCTGAAGCTGTAATTTTATGGTTCTCTCCTCCATGCCAGCAATTTCACCACCAATCCCATTCAAGCACTCATCCATGAAATCTGCAATCATCTTCTTGTCCCCTTCACTCGTATAAGTACCAGCTATATGTTTCACCCGGGAATAAAACTCCCCGGACTCTGTTCCCATTAACGGACGTAGAGCGTCCAATTCCTCTTTCAGTGTCATAATCTCTTTATTTTTTTAAGTTCCCCATAGGCTGGGGAACACTGTTATTACTCATTTTCCATCTCTTTAAGAATTTTCTCTATCAGGTTCAGACGGTCAAGAAGGGCGTTTATCTCTTCAGTTCTCCTGATCCCGGTCTGTTCCTCAATAAAAACCAATTGTTTCAATTTCATTTTTACAACCCCCAACTGCATTGTGAGGTCCTTTTTAATTTGTTCCTTACTCATTATATGCTGTTTTTAATCGACATTCAAAAATAATAATCTTTTGCTTATTATTCAAGTTTACATCGAATAATCTTTTGCTTATTATATATTTTTAGCAAAATTCCACATACCATAAAACGGAAATGGCGTTCTGCCTGCCTGACAACAACAGCACTTGCAATGTATTACACAAGGAAAAAGCCCGGCAATTGCCGGGCAATACCATATTGCCACATCCGATCAGAACTGCGCCACCTCATAATACTTGAAGAAATAATACAATGCCACCTTATGCCATTTGGTCAGATCCTTGTCTCCGGAAAGTATGGACGATACCGTACATTTGTCAATCCCGGTATAATTGCTCAGGTGCTTGGCCTTCATCCCTAATTTTTCCATACGTTTCCTGACCCATTCGACAGTAATACCGTCAATATCCTTGCGGTCAAAATTAACAGCGGAAACTGTCAGTTTCCAGTCTTCCGGAATCTCACCTTTAAACATTTCCTGGACACGCTCGTGAAGCTCCTTTTTGGAAAGGAACTGTCCATTCACTAGATCCTTCTGCTCCGCACGGACAATCAGGCGGCCTTCGGAGAAGGAAACAATTTCAATTACAATATGCGCCATACGTGCATACTGTCTGGCAAACTCATCAAGTCTCTTTTTAACCTCTGGAGAAAGAGGAAGTAAATCCAAATTTTTCATACTGCATCAATTTACGATTGATTATCGGAATATTTGTTTTTAATCTGTAGCCACCCGCGCTTGTATGATACTGCAAGTATACGAAAAAGTTTGTTATTAACAAATTTACAATATGCTTTTGAAAAATAAAAAAGCGGAACCGAAGCCCCGCTTTCCTGAAATAATGAAACCACTAAAATAAGAATATGACTTATGCCTGATAACGGCTCTGCTCAATCCATGTACATGTACCGGAACCGGATTCAAAAGCCTGAAGGGTTATCTGGCTGCCCGGACTGGCGGTGAAGGTTTCCCCGCCACGCAGCAGGAACTGGCCGCCATGGGCAATTGTCGGAGCCACACCTGACGCTACTCCCAACAAGGTCATCACTGCGCCGTGCCGTCCGCCGGTCACTTTGTTTATTTCCGCCTCACCACCCTGAAGCTGATACTGCCCTTCCGCCGTAAACGGAATGGTGGTGGCAGATGCAGTCACACTGGCCACCGGCTCTTCCGAAGGAACAGTACCTTTATAAATGGCGATGTCGTCCCCCTTACTGATTTGGGTAAAAGTGAATTCAGAGGAGTTTGCATCCTTGTTACCGGTATAGTTGACTCCCATCTGCATGGGATTGCAGGGGGAACCGAACAGATCCTTGTCCTGACCGTCACAGTAACTCATTATTACGATACATTTCCGGCCGAGCCAGTTGGTCTTGAACTCACGGACCGCCTGCTTGTTTCCCGGATGGTTCCCCTTGACCGTAGGGGTGAAACCAAGTGCGTCAGGATCTCCGTCTGTATTGCTTGTAACCTCCACAGTACCGGGAGTGAAATAGATGTCAGTAGAATAACATCCAGGCTTCAATTGTATGTTCTCGGTCATCAACACACCGGCCGAATCACGTACTGGGAACACCAGAATATCATCCACATCAATGATACTCATCATGTCGCGCGGGTTGATCCCTTTACCCGGATTACCTTCCGGGCGCTTCACTGCTCTTTTAACGTATGCCATAATTATAACAATTTAAAATGAATAACAGGGGCGGATTACTCCGCCCGTAAATTTAACCACGTGCCACCTCATAGAATTTGCCACCTGCATAAGTCAGCATGATAAATTTGCCGGCACTGAGCGTCATGGCATCAGTCAGAACAAAATTACCACTATTAGCGATAGTGGACGCATTCGTATTCCCGGCCCCGTGAATGGTATACACCTCACCTTCCACCGCATCTGTGAAATTCGTGATGGCCGTCGCTTGGGTATTGGTTCCCGTTACGAACACCGTCGCACCTGCCAAGGATGGAGTGGTTGCATCGTTGGCGAACTGTAATGCACCGGAAGCTGCCGTATCACGTCCTATTTCGATGAATTTCCCGTCAGAACGTTTCATCAGACGTATGGTGTCCCCTTTCTTCGGTATCCAGTCGGCACTGATCAAGCTAAACTTATCGGATTTGGTGATCTTTACCCCCTTGTCCTCGCTGCCACACTTGATGGTGACAATCTTACCCACTTCAGCGTTCTCAATATCCGTAATGGTGAACAGGCTGGTGTTGGCCACGGTCTGCACACTGGTATGCAGGGCTACGTTCGGATTCTTGTCCTTCTCCCCGTCAATGAAGGAAGATGCCGGTCGGTCATACTCGTTACAGAAGATCATCTGGCGGCTGCCGTCCATATCCTCTTTTTTCGTATATTTGAAACCTACCGCACGCGCCCAGATGGATTCCTTCCACAAGGACCATACCTTAAGCGTCCAGTCCTGTTGTTCCAAGCTGAAATTTGTCATTTCACCGGCCACATGCTCGAAGCATTTGATATTGCCCTCCATCGTCCAGAAAATACGCTGGTGATTGTCCGCATTCGGAATCGGAATCAGCTTCACAGCCGGATATTCCTTAATGTACATCATATTGGCCTTATAATCCTGGTTCACACCATAGTGCAGCTCGTTGTACTTGTGATACCATACTACCATATAGCTGGGAAGATACAGGGCCAGCTGCCCGCTGTCACGGTACACGGCAGGAATCATTCCCGTACCCTGGAACAGTTTCTCACCGATATTGGCTTCCGTGATCTCACCCAGCACAAACGGCTTGATCTGGTAGACAGTTTTCCCGTTATTAATATCAATGAAACCGTCAACCTTCTTTCTCAGCCATTCATAAAGACCGTCGGCCGCTTCCATGGCACGTCCCGGCTTGTTAAGGTCAGGATCCTTGCGCACGCCATTGATACGGCGCAGTTCACGCTCGTTATGCAGCTTCTTGGCTGTTTCCGCCAGAATGTATTCAATGAACGACCATTTGATCGCCTGTGATCCTTCCTTGTTGAGAGAGCCGATCCAGGTTTTTTCCAGCTGCTTCAGGTCACGGAATTTATGGGCGAACATGACACTGAACATACGCAATGTCTCGTTGTCGAACTCATATTCACCTTTGGTGACATTGTCGAAATCACTGGAGGTGTTGTCAGCCTGCGAGAACTCACCCAGCCAGATGTTGACCAGAGTGGCCAAATCCTGATATCCGCTCTCCACCGGGAAAATGCTCTCAATACTGGGGAGCTTGGTCAGGAATGACTGCAAACGGTCCTGCCAGCGGATACGGTAAAACGCACCAAGGTCCTCCTTCAGACGGCTATAATCCACGGAACTTTCCGCACGGACCTGAATATTGATTCCCTGACATGCGAGCAGAGCGGCGCGGGCACGCATGTTATACGGACGGTCCAGTGCGAACATCTCACCCTGCATACCTCCAAGCTGCTTGTCATCATCCAGATTGAAGGCACCGGCACCCGTATTTTGTTTCAGACCGGCACCCGCACCATGGTCCGGTTCTGGCAATGCGCTCAGTACCGAAATCTTCTGCTTCAGCTCAGCTATTTCGGTATCTTTCCGGGTGATGGCCTGCGTTTTTTCCCCGTCTGTCTTTCTTATTGCATCCAACTGCTCCTGCAAGGAAGCCATTTCGGATACTTTCTGCGCCAGCAGACCACGAATCAGCGCCTCTCCCGAGTTCTCAACAGGACTGGCCTGCGGTTCCTCATCCTTAAAACCATTTTTCAACGCTTCCCCGAAAGGAGTAATGAACCTCTCATCGAAGCCAAGTTCTTTCAGCTTGGCTACATCATCGGCATCAAGGATATCCTTGTCCTCAGCCTTCTTCCACTCCTTCAGCCCCAGCAACCCGAGGATTGCGCCGGCGAAGGTGGACATTTTAGAATACTTTCCCATAAAAATAAAAATTTAAAAGATTTGATTTGTCTTGTTGATGACGGACTGCGCCAGAATCCAGCGCGCAGCTCCCTCCAAAGTGTTATAACCGTCTGCCAGTCCTTCCCTGACCGCTTCATCACCCATAAAGGTTGCCCCGCGGAACACGGGGGAGTCCTTGTCATAAGCGATGGAAAGGTTCTCCGAAACAGTCCGGCAGAACATCATGTGCAGCTTTGACAGCTTTTCCTTATAAGGTTCCTCGTTATTGTTTTCCGCAATCTCCCGGTGTTCCCTGTTTTTCAAATCGGCCGAATCCGGGTAAATCTCCCGATAATCGATTCCTTCTTTTTTCAAGGCCTCCTTGGCATTATAATAGGTACCCACAACACCGATACTACCCACCTCACACATCAACGAGCCAAGAAAGCGCTTGTCTGCGGCTGACGCCAGCCAAAAATGTGCGGAAGCACAAGCTCCGGCAATGTAAGCGACTACGGGTTTGGGACATTCGGATATCATTTTTGACGCATTGTCCAGACCGGTAATCATTCCCCCCGGTCCATTTATCCACAAAATGATGCCTGCAATACGGTCATTAGCTGCCGCCTGTGCAATATATTCCTGAAGGCGGAACGTCTCCCAGGCATAGAGCGTCCCTTCCAGCACAATAACGGCAACCGAATCGGAAGGAAGATCGCTATCCTCCAAATTCCATCGCCCCACAAAATTCAGATCCGATGCGTATGCGGCCACGGCATCTTTCTCAAAAAATGCCTCTACCTCCTTAAAATTGCCGGAATGTATTGAAGGAAGGATCAGTGAGACCAGATTGTAATAATCCTCTCTAGCCATGGCCCATTTTTCATTGAATATTAACTGAATACGATTCATCCGTTCTTTTTTCCTGCAAAATAAAGAACAGATCCATCCATGAACAAGGACACGGAGAGGCGGTCATCACACCCGGTCATGAAAAGACCATTTTTCCACATAAAAACATCCCCAAAAAGGACATGGAAAGGACAAAACGACACGCTACGTCACATAAAATTATCTGTGTTTATATTCTCGAACGGAGGTTTTACGACGCATCTTCCGCCTCCAGCGCTGGTAATCTTTCAGAAGTGCTTCCACGCTCAGACTCTCAATACAATACTTCCGGAGAAAGTACCAAGCCGAATTGATGTAGTCTATACCATAGACATGTTTGTTTTCATCAAACAGGTCATGAAGCTCCGCACGCATCATTGTGTTTATCTTTCTGGAAAGTATTTTGGCTCCCCTCTCGCCTATATAATTATAGGTAGCTAAAGGTTTGCCACCCGGAAGGTGTGCCTCCCGGCGCTCCGGCAACACAAGCTCCAGATTTCCGCTATCCACAGGGCATCCGGCAGGACGTTTCTGCAAAAGATCATAGACGAAATGGTACAAATCAAGATCTGAAGGCAGGCGGACAACCTTGCTGTCCGGAGTTCCATACTTGCCTATTAGATATTCGGCTAAATAATTTTCTATCGTTATCTTCGTGGTAATCATATACTTATGTATTTATACAAAAGTAATGATTTAAATTGAGATAGTCAAAGAACAACCGGCTAAAGATGGCCGGCTGCCAAAAAAATCATGAAGACCGTTGCAACACCCCTTGAAAAACAAAGGGGGGATTTTCGTGCAACCGTACGATCCGAAGATTGATATCATTATAACACACTATATATCAGCATGTTATACGCTGCACGATTCGCGCACGATTTTCGTACGAAATGTAAAGCCACGCACAAAAAGCCATAAAATACGTTTTTGAACAAATCGAACGGAATCGTGCAAAAATCGTGCAGACATAAATATTTATATATCAATACATTACAATCAAAAAAACGTATCTGCACGATTGCACGAAAATTTCTTCATTTTTTATAAGGGTATCTTTCTTAAAAGTTAAAAAATAAAAAAAGAATATATGTGCCGGCCCGTTTTCGAACAGACCGCACGATTGTCCAAAATGTTTTTTCCGGGGAAAAGGGGTATGAGGGGAAACAAAAAAGTCCGGAAAACCGGACTTTCAAACTATATGTCTTCAGGATAAAATACCTGCGTTATGAATTCGTATTCCCGGGGGAGCGACCGCACGCCCACAATAACACACAAGCCTCTGGCGGCCATTTCATAGAGCCTCTGGTTGGTCACAGGGGAGTTCCTGAAGTTATACTGGGCGCACATCACGAAATAAGCCGTGGACAGATCACAGGAATAAAGATCCTCCTGTATCAGCTTGGCCGCATCACTAGGTATCAGGGCGAACCCCAGCCTGACCGCAAGCCTTGAAATCATCTGTCTGCGTGTCCGGACATCAGGACATACCGCCACAAAAATTTTATTCTCTTTTTTCAGCATATTGCTTCCTTTTTATTTGCATATCTCACTAAAAATCACTAACTTTACAATGATATAAATTGGGATATATCATACATTTCTATCCGAGTAGAAATGCCTGTAAGGGACCGCAGGCCGCCAGGCCGGACAACGCCGGATCTCACTCCTGTCATCAGAAAACTCCAGCAATGCGTCATTCATGCTCTTATGGAACAGCTCCTCTATGATACACATTTCGGCCACATCCATGAACAGTTCCAAAGAGCGGGCCGTGCAGTGCTCGGATACAATGATGGATCCTCCCTCGGGAATCCGGAGCAATAACTCCGTCACCCGGTCATAAAACCTTTTGAAACGGCCCGGGTCACGCCCGGCCAGAGGCATTACCTTTTCCAATATTTCCTGATAACTTCGTGCCATGTCAGTAGTCCAGTCTCAAATTTCCCGGAAGATCAGGGTCCAAGGGATCCTCTCCCGGTTGTATGATCTCCTTGCCGGTACCGACCGTGAAATACTCCACTCCGCCGGACTTGTCATCCACGACAGGGCGTCCGTCCTTGTCAACCTGATAGGGGAGTCCGGTCTTGCTGTCATATTTCTGGGGATTGAATACGAAGCCTTTCCATTTGCAATACATGACGAATTTTTTCTTGAATGAAGCGGGAGTGTTGTATTTCCGCTGGGCCGGATCATACAAGCACAAGGCATCGAACAGGTCCTTCTTCACCAGACGACAACCGATATGCTCCGATGCGGAGAAATACTCGTCGGCCCAAGAAATGAAAGTTTCCCCGATCTCCTGCCGCAACTTGCGTTCTTCAAGCCGTTCTCCCGGTGCCTGGACCACGCCGAATGTCAGATACAGTTGGATACAGTTGGCCAGCAGGTTCCAGCACAGGTTCCATTGGTCAAAATCCCATTCGGTAAAGAATAATGAGCCGAAATCATCAGCCGGCTTGTGCTTGTCGTTATAAAAGTCGGAAAATGCCAGCAGCCACTGGCGGTCCGTGAAAGAGGACCCGGTTCCACGAATGGCGTGGTTCGTGGCGATATAGATCTTAGGGGACTGCGAGAATGACAGCGTGATACGCCGCCCTCCCTTGTAGTTCACACTCCAGTCGCCGGTTATATTCGGAAACAGAAATTCAAAATTGAAGTTCTGCAGTACATCATCAATAAACACCAGCTTGGTTTTCTCCAGCACGTCATTCCATACAAACTGATCCTTGAAGATGTCGGAGTTCTTTCCGGGAATATAAGCTATAGGCATGACATTCCTCATGAGCTCCCCTATAAGGGACTTCCCGGAACGACCGTTTGATTCACCGACCTCAGACTGCTTCCCGTCCATGCCGATCACCGCACGCGCCACACTGGTATCCTTCGCCTCCATCAGCATGTAACCGATGGCGCACAGTTTGGAAAGCAGATGGATATTATTCTCATTTTCCTCCTCCGGAGTTACCTCGCCACTTTTTTTTCTCCATGTGAAATTGCTGGCGTTGATCAGGAATTGCAGGTAATGGCAGCGGTGTCCGTCCCCAGTCAGCTCATAGGAATACGTATCGGCATCCTTCCTGAAAGTGACGAGCTGTTTCCCCAGATACCTGGCTGGATAATTACGTCTCTGTTCCTCCCAGATGTGATGGGAGATATTCTCATATCCCATTTCCTTCACATTGTCACGGGTAACCAGCCAGCACGATTTGTCGAAATAAAAATACTGGCTGTCTCGGGAAGGTTTGATAAACTCAGGCTGTATGTACTCTAGCAATGAAAGCTTGTCCGGCCCGACATACTGCGACACGCCTTTGATCAGCATCTCGTTCACACCCATGCAGCAATTATGCTTGGCGAACTGAAACAGATAGTCCCGGGCGTCGCTTGCCTCTATGGAACGGACTACAGGAGGTTCCAGATGGATAAATTGGAAACTCTTGTCCTGCCTTCTCAGGCGTCCGAATCCGCGGTTCTGTAAAAAATTCTGGGAATTCACATAGCAAAACTCATAATCCGTCCTCTCGTTATCCTTTCCTTCATTTCTTTTGACCACCCGCCAGAACTGCTCGTCCGAATCAAAAGGCTGGGCTGACACGACCTTGCCGTCCTCATCGAATTTCCAGCGGTAACGGTTGAACAGGAACTCCGGAAGATTCTTCAGCAGATCCTTGTGCCGTTCAGCAAACGCCTCATGGGAGTGAAGGCACCAAAGCTCCATCAGCCTGTGGTCTGTGAAGCCGGTAATCTTGAACATCTCCACATATCGGCCGGAACCCCTCTTGTCATTGCAGGCATAGTCAAAATCCGCGGACAGCTCATCCTCTTTTCCCAAAAGGGTGTTGGCCAGTAAGTCATCAAGGCCCTTGTCTCCTGCGTCATTCTTACGGATGTGCCCTACAAATATCTCCAGATAGATGTCACGGTTCTTCAGGCTACGCATATATTCCTTGAAATTCCTGGCGGCGGAATAGAAATTCCTAGGCCGTTTCTCCACCGGATCATTTATTTTGATATTGCTTGATATGTCATCCCAGTCCGAATCAAAAACAAACGCCACTTCTCTGACTTGGCAGCCGGTGACGATCCTGACAAAATCCTCCGGCAACGAACCGTTATTTCCTAGATTCTGTATACCCGACACGGCTATGGATGGAATGCCATGCTTGCACGCTTTCTCCGCTTTTTTCTCACCCTCTTGAATATACAGACGGTCTATCTTCGTACCGTTTTTGAAGGCTGCCCGTATCTTTTCCGGAATATATATAGGAGTTCCGGATCCTCGTGGCGACTTGTATTTAAAAGGTTTCCCTTCCTTGTCCAGATGCATTTCCGGGAACTGCCAGCGGATGCGGTAGTATTCCTTCATCTCGCCAGCCGCCCTGCGCTTGGAATCCTTCTGGACATAACGGACAGGAAAACCGTCCAGATCATAATATTCTATAATGACATCATCCCCCTTGGCCGTCAGCATTCCCCGCTCGTCAATCGTTCCCGGTTTGAAAGTACGGCACTGGAACACGGATTTCGTATCGTCAGTCTTGTACACATTGGCGGTGACATCCTCGAATGTCAGTCCCGAGGCGGCCAGCATTCGGGAGCAATAAGAACTTGTGTCCTGCCCTTTGGCAGCCTTGCTTCCCTTTTTCATCTTCCGAACTGGTTTTTCCTTCGGTTTATCCGGATGTGGATCCAGTAGGACACAGAATTTTTTTGCAAGGTATTCCAGCGCATCCGTATAACCGTATCCCTCGACATTCATCAGATACGATACCGCACCCTCCCCGCCAATCTGGCAGGAAAAGCACTTGAACAGATTCTTGCCGGGGCTGACCGTGAACTTTTTCGCGCTTCTACACTTAGGGCATTCGCAAACATAATCTTTGCCGGATTTTCTCAGTTCCCGGAAATCTTGCACAACGTCAAGCAGCCTGCCATCCGACGCCGATTTTATCCTTGATATTTCGTTTTCATTAAAATACATAACAAATAATCATATAAATAAGCCGCAACTTCATAAGACAACACAAAATTACCGGATTGCAGTAACCCGGAATGGACCGAAAATGATGATGTTCCCGGAATACTTTGCCCCTTTCAATTCATTGACATCTTGTCCCGGTTCACTATTTTAGTCCTCTCGTACTCCAGCAGAGCGGACGTCACCGCCTTCCGAAAGTTCTCATTCATAGCTATCGCACCATAAAGCAGCCTGTGCAACCTTGCCCCTTCACAACTGGAACCATGTCCAGCAAATATCTCATAACTATCCCCGGTATCCTCTTCCGACATTATTGTACAGGAAACATATAAACCGGCCTCCTTGCTTTGTTCCAATATAAAGGAGAGAAAAGCCTTTATTTCAATTTGTTTGTTCTTGGAATTCATAATCTTATTTTTATTGTAGTTCAATTTTTATTACATTTGCAATGTTTTAATTTGGATAAAAACATTTGGCGAAGTGTTTTTATTTTAGTAATTGTTTTGTTGGCCCTCACTAGGTTATAGAGCCTAGTGAGGGTACTTTTCTGCATATAGTCTTATTACGCTCCCAAATTCCCATCACCAATATCTGCTGAATCAAGCTCGTATTGAGCCTCACCTTCCGCATATTCACACATGGCAATAACATCATTGGCTGTAACGCCATCCCCCCATTCTGTAGCTATTATTCCTCTGTCAGATTCAAGAGTGATTGTCAGTATTTTCTTCATATCTAATCTAGTTTAGAGGTATTTCTTTAGTTCTTCTCGATCTATAAAAAAGGCACATGCCATATACTTACCTGGTAAACCCATTGTCTGGGCAAGGGCATCTCTCCGCAAACTTTTTCAGTCCCAAAGCCAACGACTGAGCCGCGCGGATCATCTTTAACATCGACTATCGTAGTGGTCATTCTCAAACCTTTATTGTCATCTGCTGCCATTCTCTTAATAGCATCCAGAATTTTATTACCATCACTATTCATTTCTTCCATGCTGTCTAATTCTCTCCTAAGCTCTATGATTTCATCCGAACGGGATTCATAACCAGCCGTTACACAATCACTGATGATTGTTGTTAAATCAATGCCATGTACTTCAAGGCATTTTTCAATAAAGTCGCTATAATAGCGATTAATTTTTCCTTTTGCTTCTTCTATCTTTTGCTTCATTTCTAATTAGTTTTTAGTTAATTACCAATCTCCACCATCATTTAATATGCCATCAATAATCGTTACACTATTTTCAATGTTGCTGCCTCCATATTGCGTAAATTCCGGTGTAGAATTATAGTCTGTATCTCCATGCATCATTACGTGAAGTGAGCCACTGGCTGAATACAGCCAAAGACGCTTACCATCCTTTTCCCACTTTTTTGCAAGTCGTTTCAAAGAGTCAATTAACTTATCTTCTTCAGGAGTACATTCTATCCCAGCTTCTGTTTGATATTTACTCATTACTGTTCCGTTTTAAATATTAATCTTTTTCGATGAAAGTGTTAGTAGTATTCAACACTCCGGCTGAATCCCAATTTTTACCATCACGCACAAAAAAACTATCGCTTAACAGCCTTTCATAATCGAATTTATTCATAAGAATAACACTCGCATTGCCATCTATATACAGTTTGCATTGCATGAATTGAGTTCCTTTTACTTCCTCAATTACGTCTATTTGCATTGTTCTTTTTTTACTCATATCTAAATCTGAATCAAACTAGGCCAGCCCACTCATTAATCGTAGCATTCAAAGCCCCCATAACAAGCATCTTGTCACTTTCGTCATACTCCATAAGCACCTCCACTGTCCGGTCACCATTACAATCATTGAATTCCCTTCCTGTCTGAATATTGACAGGAAGATCGTTCTCGTGGATTGCTTCAAGCCATGCCTCAAGCAATCCTTTATTCATTTCTATTTTATCACCTTTCATAATTTCTTACTTTAGCAATAACAGACGATCCATTCTTCTTTATACCAATCTCGTCCAGCACCAATACATTTGGATATTTTGTCACCCATTCCGGAAAATAATTTGTTGTCAGAACAACTGTAAAATCACCTTGAAAATAATCCCCTCTGACCAACGCCTCGTAATACTGTAACTGCCATTCCGAGATGTCATCAAACACCATTACATCAACATTTGTATCAATATGCTCCAGGAAACTTTTAAGACTTGATGATCTAACATCATAAAAAACACTACACTTGTTTTCGCACATTTGAAGTGCCAACTGAGTTTTTCCACACCGAGGAGCTCCTACTAATAGCATTACTTTCATATCATTCACAATTAAGTTTATCACATTTATTAATTTCTACTACAAGTTATTCACGCTCAAATATTTTCACTCCAGCCACTTCTTCTATCTTATCCTTCGCTAGTTCAGGTATTCGTACCCAACCACTCCGCCAATTATTAAACGTATAAATCGGCACCTTGCATTCATCAGCGAGCCTTTTAGCCATCTCAGATGATTCACATACTGGTAAACTGCGCAAATAGGTTCGTAATGCCATGCCATCAATTGTTTTTTTCTTCTTTTTTTCTTCCATATTTAATTAAATATTGAATATTGTTTTGTAGATTTATAATGCAAATATAAATTTAAGGAAATTAATTTCCAAATGCTTTAATAATTAATTTCCTATCATTTTAATTATAAACATGAAACACTTTGGAAATCAATTAGATGAATTATTTAGAAAAAAAAGAATTATTCAAAAGGATTTTGCTGATAGAATGGGGGTAACTGCGGTTACTATAACTAAATGGAAATCCCAAGAAAGTATTGATGCCGCTAAATTGGAGGCAATATCTAAAATATTAAATATACCCATTTCATATTGGTTTGATGATGAAAATTGTCAGCTCAACCAATCAGTCGTTGGCGATGGGAGTGCAGCCTCTATATATGGTAATGCTACCGCTGGAGTTATAGCAGACAAAGATAAAGAAATAGAGCATCTGAAACAGTTACTCAAAGAAAAAGAGAGGCTAATTCAAGTATTAATGAATAAATAATATTGTAGTTATGATAGAATTAAAGGCTAGATCTTTTTACGCCTAAATACTGGGACGTAATCGGGACAGAAGTATGAAAAAAGAGAGATTATCCATATTATTAATCAGCCTATTAGTGGAAGCAAAATGTGTCAATAGCTCGCCTCATTCCGACACTGTAAAGGATAAGAGGGTGTATCGTAATGAACGATGCACTCCTTTTTTCATCATGCCCTATAGTAACCAGTTAACTGAAATGAAGACTTATCCAAGAATTATGAGAAAAGATTATTCGAGAATTCTTGCCCGATTTCAAAAAGTTACATTTTTCCCTACCATAGTAGTTGGAATCTTGATACAAGTTCTGCCGGATCCTGCACCAAGTTCTGTGAAATCTTGTGCCAAGTTCTGCCTCACGGCCTCACTCTTCCAGTGAAAAGACTAAATATTTACTTTTAGAAATAATAAAGAAAAATATAGATAGCGCTCCAGTTCTGCCACAACCGCCAATCGGGAGGGAACGGCAAACCAATGTCCTAAAGCATAAAACCTCTGCGGTTAATAAAAGGCCGGTTACCCCATTACATGAAGTAACCAGCCATCCATTATCCTGTTACCTAGTTAATTATCAAAACTTATAAGCTGCTTTACGTAACTCTTTCACTGAACCAAATGGTTTATTGGGCTTCAGGTAACGACCCATGAACTTATAAATGTCCAGACGAATCTTGCTTGACTCATAAGTGTCTAACCGATCAAAACTATGCGCACCGGGAGCACGCTCAAATATCTTATATTCAAACTTTTTGCCTTCTGCTTTCAAAGCTCGAATCATTGATTCCACTTCGATCACATTTACATCATCATCACTGGTATTGGTGTAGATAAGTAACGGGTCTTTCAACTTCTCCGCATGCCACACAGGAGAGCGCCGTTTGTATTCCGCAATATTATCCTTGGCAGTCTGCCCGATATGATTCTTGGCCGAAAAGATTTTGCGATAACTGTCGCTGGCATATCCCATACGCATGATTACATCCGAAACCGGTACACCGGCGAAACCACATTTATATTGTCCCGGATAATTGAAAAGATTCATCAGCGTAATCATACCACCATGACTCCATCCCATGATACCCACACGGTTACCATCCACAATATCAAAATTGTCCACCATATAGTTACGGCTGATATATACATCCTCATTCTCCAATCCACCATAATCAATATTATTGTATGTACCCGAACCATATCCTGTACTTCCCCGGTAATCCGCTGCTACCACAATATATTCCTGCGCTATCAACTCGCGGATGATATGAGCATAATAGGTGTCCATATCGGCATGTACCCCACTATGAGGAAATACGATTAACGGATATTTCTTGTTTTCATCCACGCTTTTGGGAATAAAAATGTATGCTCTGAATTTAAGTTCGTTACCGGCACTCATCGAAGTAGGGTTGAACTCCTTCCAACGCGGTGGTCCACATAATATTACCTTATCTACATGGGCGATATCACCCACTTTCTCGTACCACAGGACATCATCAATTTTTTTCATTAACTGGTCAAACTGATGAACGGACAACTGTGCCCGTACTATTCCGGGCATACTACATAGGCAGCACACCAATACCACAAATTTTACTATTCTGTTTTTCATAAGCATATATTTAAATAATAATTATATAGAATATCAACTCTTGGGGTATCCCGGATTTTGTTCCATTTCAGGACTAAAGATAAACTGGTCCTCAGGAATCGGCAACACACATTTATAAAAATCCCAATCCACTTCTTCGTCCACACTGGGCAAATGATATCCTCCCTTCCGAATAATAGTCTTACCATTCCGCAGCAAATCAAAGAAACGATGTCCTTCACCTACCAGTTCCTTACTTCGCTCGTCCAAAACACGATCCAAAGTATAGTCAGCCATTGTCACTTCGTTTTCAGGATTACCCCGTTTCACAATATCGTTCAAATAGCCAAGTCCCTGAAGCGCAGCATCACCACCCAACTTACAACCAGCCTCAGCAGCAATCAGGTACACTTCGGACAAGCGAAGGACCACATTATTACATTCCAGCGGTGCAGTCTTCATGTCCGTCCCTCTCAGTTTGTACAACCACCATACCGTTTTTCCCGCATATTTATTCTCCTCCAGCAACTGCCCACGCACATCTCCCGGATCAGCCAGCATCTGCTCCGCATATTTCTGAGTGACAAATCCCTTCTGATAGCCATACCAGTTCAATAAATACCCCCATGAATCCCGTCCCGGAGTATCATCCACACTATTGGCTATCTCAAAAAACGATTCTGAGCCAAACTTGGTTTCCACCGACCAGGCAGCCACATATTTCTCATGCGGATAAAGTGCATAGCTTCCCGATGCATCCACATCCTTTATCAGTTGCTCCGCCATATCAAACGCTTTCCGGTTATCATTATGATACAGATAAACACGAGCCAGCAATGCACGGGCCGCATACTTGTTCATACGTCCGTTATTTTTCTCTTCGGACATCAATGTAACCGCCTCTTCCAGCGTTTCTATAATAAAATCGTACGCTTGAGCAACAGTAGAACGAGAAGGATTTTCGTATGTTCCCACCAAATGATCTATCAACGGAGCACCCAGTGACGCACCATTATCTTTCGTATAAGGATATCCAAAGCAACGGGTCAAATCAAACTGGCAAAGCGCAATCACCGCCATCGTTTCACCTTTCAAAGCATTCAGTTTCTTTTCATCCCCACTTTCAATTTTTCCTTCGGCAATAGCATTCAGAATATTCCACGCCTCACGAAGAATATAAAAAGGTCGTCCCCACAATGAACCGGCATTCAAACTATTAGGACGATGATTGAACATATAGCATGTATTGCATACTCCACTTTCCTCAGAACTCTGCATATCATCCCCCTTCATATCTCCATAGGCAAACATAGCAGCCCCATAATATCCGGAACCCGACATCAGATCATACAATCCATTCACCGCATTATCCACATCGGTTACTGTACGGAAAGCTATAGCAGTAGGAATCTTATTGCTAGGAGCTGTATCGAAGAAATCACCACAACCGGTAACAAGTAGTGAAGCTAATCCTAAAATAAAAAGTATTTTTTTCATAATGGTTCTGTTTTTAGTGCAATTGATGATTAAAATTTAAGTTCCAACCCGAAAGCATAAGTTTTCAATGGAGGGGTGTAAAATCCTACCACGCCACTCATCTCAGGATCATATTGGCCGTAAGCTGCCCATGTCAACAAATTCGTACCCGAGAAATAAATACGGGCATTCCCTATTCCTAATTTCTGCAACCATGCTTTAGGAGCATTCAATCCCAATATCAGACTTTTCAGACGAATATGATCCGTAGAAT
>OJLA01000246.1_pt1 | contig 50999 bp, 87 predicted proteins | sample 1596611 | NCBI WGS metagenome assembly OJLA01 (sample SAMEA4350168, study PRJEB24818) | metagenome | biome: human; feature: gut; material: faeces | place: Denmark | collected 2013-09
ATATAATTGTGTCTGTTTTATTAAAAGCATTTATAATATCATAATATTTACCTCACTTTCAAATTACTAGTTATCTTTACTTTTTTCTTTAAATCTTTTGAATAATATATTAAATCAGTACAAATTAAATCTCCATCTTTAATTTCTTCATTGTAATTATCTATAAAGAAATTCTTAACTGTTTTTTCGTATTTATCAAATCCCTGCTTAACATAGAAAGGAATGTTATTCTCCGTTGTTCCTACCAGCATTCTGTCATATTTTTGTTTATAATTACCACATAATGATTTTAGAAGTGTTTTTGCATAACCTTTGTTTCTGTATTTTTCTGTTGTAACTATATTTTTTAATTCTAATGTTTTCCTATCAATGTGCAAAATAACTGCAATAGAAATTAGCTCATCTCCCTTTTTTAAAGCATATACATCAGAATCGTTCAAATACTTATGTATCATATCTTTTGAAGGATCTGCCTCCAAAAGTAAATCAATATAATCTTCTTTATTTTCTATTTTTTTAACTTGCATTCTAGGTTCTCTTGGTATCTCGTAACCATTGGGAATACTAGGTTTTGTAGTATTGTGGTTATTATATCTCATCTCCTCACTAAATACACATCCACAATATTTTTGCATATACAATCCAAGTTCTCTAGCTTCTGCCTGTCCCTCTCTAAAACCTGGTCTAAAGTCTCTATATAAGAAATTCAATCCATATTTTTCAGCCATTTCTTCTCCAATTTTCTTAAGAGCATTATGATTTTGATATGGACTAATTAAAAGTGTTGTAGAAAAAGTATCATATCCATGTTCTTTGGCATATCTAGCAGTCTGCTCTAAACGTACTCTATAGCAATATTTAACACATCTATTTTCTAAGTCATCCACAACATTTTTACAAAATTCTACCAATCCATAATTCTCATCAAAAATTGCATTTATTCCGTATAGATTTTGTATATTCCTTTAAGGTATCTCTTCTCGCTTTGTATTCCATATATGGATGTATATTGGGATTAAACCAATATACAGAGGGTTCTATATTTTCTTTTCTTAAACTCTTTATGCAGTATACACTGCATGGAGCACAACATGTATGTAATAATAATTTCATTTTTCCTCCTTGCACACTTGAGATCGCTTTTTTTCCGTGCATTGCACACTTGAGATCGCTTTTTTTCCGTGCATTTCAAATAATTTTAGTCTGGTAATCATAGCCTAAGTGCTCATACGCTGGCGGCATTACCATTCTACCTCTAGGTGTTCTAGTCAAAAATCCTATTTGTATTAGATATGGTTCATATACATCTTCTATTGTGTCAATCTCTTCTCCTAATGAAACTGCAATAGTCTCAATTCCAACAGGCCTACCATTATACTGATTTATCATAACTTCTAGTATTCTTCTATCCACATCATCCAAACCTAGTTCATCAATTTCTAATTGATTCAACGCATGTTTTGCTATTTTTAGATTGATATCTCCATTTCCTAAAACAGCCGCATAATCTCTAACTCTTTTTAACAACCTATTAGCTATTCTTGGAGTGCCTCTAGATCTTCTTGCAATTTCCATAGCTGACTCATCATCAATTTTTACATCTAATATCTTAGCAGATCTTTTTACAATTATCTGCAAATCTTCTGGTTCATATAGCTCTAATTTATGTATAATTCCAAATCTATCTCGCAATGGTGTAGTTAATGAACCAGCTTTAGTTGTAGCTCCTATTAAAGTAAACTTAGGCAAGTCAATTCTAATAGACTTCGCACTAGCTCCTGTTCCTATAACAATGTCTAAAGTATAATCTTCTAATGCAGGATATAAGATTTCCTCCACATTTTTGCTCAATCTATGTATCTCATCAATAAATAATACATCATATTCTGATAAAGTAGTCAAAATGGCTGCTAAATCACCAGGCTTTTCAATAGCTGGTCCAGAAGTTATCTTGATATTTGACTTCATCTCATTAGCAATTATATTTGCAATTGTAGTTTTTCCAAGCCCTGGTGGTCCATAAAATAAGCAGTGGTCAAGAGGTTCTCCTCTTTTTTTAGCCGCTTCTATATATATTCTCATATTCTCTTTAACCTTTGTTTGACCAATATATTCATCTAATGTTTGAGGTCTTAAAGATTTCTCCATTCTTTCTTCTTGCATTCCCTCAACTTCTGGGCTAATTAAATTTGAGTGTTCTAATTTATTCTCCATATCGTATTTACCTTTCTGTTTTAACTTTATTAAAAGTATATCAAATTTGTTCTAAATTTTCAATAACTTTATATATTTAAAAGAACCCTTGAGATTTCTTTTTTTCATTCCGTTTTGCACGAAAAAAAAGCGAGATAATCCGTGCAAAATCTCCCGCTTATATTGGTAATTCAGAAATATCTGAGATTTTTATTAATTTTAATGTATTTTCTAAATTTTCATCTGTTTTATATTTTACTAATACATAATTTTGAGTATGTCCTCTAAAATATGTTATTCCATCTTCTACTTCTTTATCTTCAAATAAAACCTCTACCTCTTTTCCAACAAGTTGTTGATTATACATTTTTTGATTTTCGTTTGATAATTCTATCAATTTTTTACTTCTTGCTTCTTTTATATTTCCATCTATTTGGTTTGGCATAACTGCTGCTCTCGTTCCTTTTCTTGGTGAATATTGAAATACATGCATTTTGTATAATTTTGCTTGTTTTAAAAATTGATATGTAGTTTCAAATTCTTCTTCTGTTTCTCCCGGAAATCCTACTATAATGTCTGTTGTTAGCATTACGTCATCATAGTATCTTCTTAGTCTTTCTATAATTTCTTTAACTTCTGATGTTGTATATTTTCTATTCATTCTTTTTAAAGTTGCATCACATCCACTTTGTAATGATAAATGAAAGTGATGGCAAATTTTTTCTAGTTTTGATAGTCTTTGCATAAATTCTTCTGTTATGATTTTAGGCTCCAATGATCCTAGTCTAATTCTTTTTATTCCTTCTATCTCATTTATTTTTTCTAATAATTCTATTAATCCATTTTCATTTCCAAAGTCTCTTCCATATGACGCTACATGAATTCCTGTTATTACTACTTCTTTTATTCCATTTTGTGCAATTTGCGTAATCTCTTTTATTATGCTTTCTGCATTTCTACTTCTAACTCTTCCTCTTGCATATGGAATAATACAATAAGAGCAAAATTGATTGCATCCATCTTGAACTTTGATAAATGCTCTTGTTTTTTCTGTATATGTAATTTGCCCCATGTCTTCAAATTCTTTTTTAGTTGCTATATCTTCTATTTCTATCAACTTTTTTTCATTTTCTATAAACTTTTCTACATATTGTACAATATTTGCCTTTTCTTCATTGCCGAGAACTATATCAATTTCTGGCATATTTTCTAGGTCATTTTTTGCAACTTGTGCATAACATCCTACTGCTGCAATAATTGCAGAAGGATTTTTCTCTTTTACTCTTCTTAATGAATGTCTTGATTTTCTATCAGACATGTTTGTTACTGTACATGTATTTACTATACATATGTCTGAAATATCATCATTCATATCAACTATTTCATATCCTGATTCTTTAAATTTTTGCGCCATTGCATTTGTTTCATATTGATTTACTTTACAACCGTAATGTAATTAGAGCAACGGTCTTTTTCTTTTTATTTTCTTTGTTTTCCATATTATTACTACCTTTCAGCGTTTTTTATTTTTTGAATTTTTCCCATATTTTTTGTTGTCCCAATAAAAAGCATCATTCACTCCTATTCTATATATCCTTATAGTATAGTTTCTAAATACTTTCATCAATATTGTATCACAAAAATTAAGATTTTTCCCTATTTCATTTAAAATTATTTGTTTTTTATCATATTTTCTCATAAATATCCCTCCTATGAATGATATTTAGAGATATCTCTTATTACAATTATACCATATTATGTAAATATTTTTAACTATATTGTATGATAGGTATTAAGGCTTGTTTTCCTTGACACTACTTGATTACAAAATTCGACAAAATACGACTTTTTTCATCATAAAATACTATATTTTGTTATATTTTACTATAAAATTTCATAATTATTTCAATTGTTTTACTAATTCGTCCATATAGTCACTTGATTCATCTTGCGTTTTCAATATTTCTTCTTCTCTTAATTCTATATATTTTTTTAGTCCTTCAAAATCTTTTTCTGTAATAAATTTTTTCACTTTTTTTATGGTCTCTATGTGCTTTTCTCTTTCCATATTAAACCTACTTTCATTACTTTTTGTTCATTATAGCAAAAAATAACTATTTTGTAAAATAGGTATTATGCTTATAAGTCTTTATATTTGCAGTTAGCACAGCACATAGTTAAATTTTCAAAAACTTTATCTTAAAATAAATATAAAGCAAAATAGGGAGGTGATTAAAGTGCTTTATTTTAGAATTAACGAACTACTTAAGAAAAATAAAAAAAGTAAATATTGGTTTATAAAAAATATGGAAGGGGGTTATCAATCTTTAAGTCGCTTGATGGATAATAAAACAAAAGCAATCCATTTTGATACTGTAGAAAAAATGTGTGATTTATTTAATTGTGAAATCGGAGAACTAATTGAAATAAAAAAAACTACTAAAAAGAAAAGGAAGGATGATAAGAAAAAATGAGTAAATTACTAAAACAATATGAACAATTAAAAAAAGATGATGCATCTTACATTTATTTATTTAGGGTTGGAATTTTCTATAACATTCTAAATGAAGATGCAAAAATAATCAACGAGAAACTGGGTTTGAAAATAACAGATTTAGGGCCTTCTATTTTCAAATGTGGTTTTCCAGTATCTCAGTTAGACAAATATATCATACTACTAAATAAAATGGAAATAAAGTACAAAATAATAGATAATTTGCCTACTAATTCTAATATCAATGACTATATGAAAAATATTGAAGTAAAAAAAATATTGAACAAAATTGCAAATACAGATATGGACAATACTACATTCCATCAAGCATTCGATATTTTACTTGATCTTCAAACCAAATTAAAAAATATATAATAGGAGGAGTAATTCCTCCTATCTTTAATATTTACGAACCAATTTACAGTATTTTAAATTTACCCATCCTGATGGTGTTCTCGCCCAATCACCTTTTACTTCATATGTATCAAATCGTGTTCCATTTGCATAAGCTTTCTTTATTTCATAATTTGTTCCTGGTCCACTTCTTACATTTAAACCAGAAGTTGTATTTACTACATATAATCCCAATACAAAATTTGAATTACTTACACTATTGACACTACTTGTAGTATATCCTACTAAATCTTTTGTATATACCCACGAATATAATTCTTTTAATAAAACTTTTCCATTTCCTACTTGCATAATTGTATAATTTCTGTTTTTAAAAGATTTAGGAATTTTCTGTCCTGTAGCATAATTTGTTGCACTTGCTGATAGCGTTACGGTACTTCCAACTGAAATATTAGGTGTTGCATTAGTGTTATTATCTTGTGCTTGTGAACTTCCAGAAGAAATAATGCAACTATCATTTACCCATCCAATATTGCCATTATTAAGTAAATATGGATTTTTAGCACCTGGTATAATTCTAGTAATCATTCCACTTTTTGTTGTTGGTGTTAATTTTTTAGTAGATGATGAAGATGTATATACACCATTTATCTGAACAATGTCTCCAATATTTCTTCCAGTGTTATTATTTTTTTCATCTACTACAATATTTGGTGTTCCCTGTGCTGTTTCTCCTGTTAATTCTCTATATTCTTCTCTAATCATATTGTAAAATCTCTCTAATCCCATATCTAATGTCCTATGTGGGCAATATTTGCCACTTCTATTTTGATGCGTTCCTATTGTATGTCTAGTATCTGTTATATTATCTAATGTCCAGCCATATTGTTTCATTAAATATGCTATTCTTTCTGCAGCATTTCTTTCTGCTTTTTCAAATCTTTCTCCTCCAGACTTTGAATAACATATTTCTATTCCTATTGTCCTCATATTTCCAAATCCATGTCCATCTCCAGCGTGCCACGCATTACGATTATGTTCGATTCCTTGTACTGTTCTATAGTCATCTATTGCTTCGTGGAATGACACTTGATTATTATTATTTATCATATATGAAATTTCACTCATTGCTGAAGCATCATTGGCTGTATTATGTATTGTTATTCCTTCCGGTTTCATCTCATACGGACATTTTACTGAATATTTATTTTGTGGCATTACAACTTTTGTTACTAACATTATTCTACACCTCCTTGATAAAATTCATCAGTTTCTTTTACTTCTCCTATTCCATCTTTTTCTTCTGGATCTGAAAAAGTATTTTCCTGCATATTTAAATCTGCAAGATTTTGGTCATAATTTACAACTTCCTCCTCCATATAAATCCCTCCTTATAAAAAATAATACTGGAAGATTTTTTTAATTTCTTCCAGTATTTTATAAACACCGTAACTTTTTTACGGTATTATTCTGTTTTACTTTCTTTTAATTGAGTTCCAAAATAAAAGGCTATAATCATTAAATATATTTGTTCTATATCCATTTGTCCCATTATAGCTTTATATGCAACTACCAGTGTTAAAATCAATGTTACTAAACTTTTTACATTTATCAATTTTGCTATCTTATCTTTCATAGTAAAACCTCCTAATTTAATTCCTTAAATTTTTCTTTTATAAAATCAAATTCACTATCCACATAGCCATTATGTAATTTTAATGCTGTTATTATTTCTTCATATTTATCATAAAAAGCAAATATGGTTTCAAATTCTTGTCTTGTTTTTACAACTCCATTTCGCAAATCTCCTGCAAAGGATAGGATTTCAAAACGAAGATGATCCTTTTCATTATTGTCAATTTTATTTGAAATCTCCTCCAATCTATTGTTTTTCTTATTTGTAATTAGAGCTATTATTGCTGTTATTGTTGCAGGAGTTGCGGTAATTAATGCAACAATTATACTTGTCATTAGATTTCCTCACTTTCTTTTGCATAAAGAAGGAGCCTTATCTAGACTCCTCCTCCAATTTTTCTTTTACTTTTTTTCTCCATAGTTTTGGAACATCTTCAATTGTCATTGTTTTTAAGTCTCTAATTTGAATTACATAAAAATTAATCATTTCCAATTACCTCCCCTATGTCTTTAACAGCTTGCTCAAGTATAGCAATTCTTTCAACATCCGGAATTGCCACAACTCTCTTTGCATTTTCTTCTTTTGCAAATTTCAACCATTCATCATAATTTGCTTCAATACTTTCTGCAAGTGTATCTCTACTATTTACTTCGACTTCATACATATCGTATAAATATCTTGTTGTTTCTACTCCATCTGGATCTGTAACTTTGTCCTCTATTATATTGTCATAAAAAAGAACGGTACATTTACCGTTCTGATGTTTGCTTATTTCAAATTTATTTGGTTTTATTGAATTTTCTGTTTGCATAGCTCACCACTCCTTTTAACTTATTTATATCTATATATGGTCTTATATATTTTTGATTAAAATTGTAACTGTTACAATGTTTAAGCCAACCATAATAACTTATCATTGCTGAAGCATCTGTCAAGGTTACTTTATTTCTTTTATATATTCTTTTTGCCCTTCTCTTTATCCTTAAAAAATTTCCACGCCTTAAAGTTGTATATCCTCTGTAATATCTATACCCAATAAAGTCAACTGGCCTACTATCAGCTTTAAATAGTTGCCAGTTTTCTTTTAAATTTAGGCCTTCCTTTTTCAACTTCAATTCTATTTCATTTTTTATTTTCTTCAATTCCTTCTTGTTTCTGTGAAAAAGTAACATATCGTCCATATATCTTAAATAGTATTTTACCTTCATTTCTTCCTTTATAAAATGGTCTACATCTTGCAAATAAAAATTTGCAAACCATTGTGAAGTATAATTTCCGGATTGGAAGTCCACTTTCAGAGCTATCAATTATTTTATCAATAAGATCTAAAGTATCCCTATCTTTTATAACTCTCATAAACTTTCTTTTCATTATTTCTTTATTTATCGATGGATAAAACTTTTTCACATCAAGTTTCAAAGCATATTTTGTATTTTTTCTATCATTTACTAATATTTTTTTTATATATTTTCCGCCATAATGTATGCCTCGGTTTGGAACTGAAGCACAACAATATTCATACATTCCTTTTTGAATTATTGGTTGTATCTGCTGCATCAATGCCCAATGAATAATTTGGTCTGGATAAAATTTTGGTTTATATATAATTCTTTCTTTTTTTCTTGCACCATCGTGAATTAGCATTTTTATATATGGACTTGGTGTATATGTTTTATTGATAAGCATATTATATATTTCATCAACATAAAAATTGACATTGTCTAATATTTTAATTACACCGTTCCTATCTTTTTTTCCTTTTGATGCATTTATAATAGCTTGTCTAATATTTTCCTTTTTTGTTATTTTTTCATATATATTCCCTACTCTTTTCACTTTTCCTCCTGGTTTTTCTTATTTCGTCTACCGATTTTTCGCTCAAAAGGAGCTACTAGACCAGTCCAGTCTCGACTCAATTTTTAGCAAGTGCTATGGAAAATGATGTGTAAAAATAATTTAAAATAAGTAGGCGAGCCCCGTAATTCCAGTTCGAATTGCCGGAACCATTATTCAAATTCAAGTAAAAGAACCCATCATTAGCACCATTGTTGAAATTACCCCCAGCAAACGCTAAAATTCAAAACGACAATTACAGGATCGCACACATCAAATCCCCTGTAGGATATTATATATATTTTTTTCCAAGATTTTAACTACTCTTGAATTAAGGTATTTATAATGGAGGCTGGCCGCCCCCATACCCCTGCTTATTACTGGTATTTAAGAAGGCGAGCCCCGTAAAGCCAGTACGAAAAGCCGGAACCACTACCCAAATACAAGCAAAAGAACCCACCACTAGCACCACTGCTGAAAGAACCCCCAGCAAACGCTATTCTGTTTCCTTCTGAACACCAGTATTTATCACATATTCCTGTTCCAGAACTTCCATTAGCTTCTATTGGAATTTCAATTTCAGGATAATTTTCATCATATCCCAATTTACTTGGATAACAATCTGTTTGTTTTAAATTTGTATATCCAACCTGTTTATAAGGGGCAACAAATTTATCAGAAGCATATTGAGTAGGATCATCACAAACATATGCTACATAATCTTTGATATTAAGTCCATCTATTGCTGTCCACATATTACTAAATACATTCTCAATACCTCTATATATAACTGAATGACATCCGTCATTTGATAGACAACCTGATTTCATTCCTAATTCATCACATTGCCCTGCTTTTTGCCCTATTCCCCACAAAGCATTTCCTACTGCTATATTAACAGCTGCTCCATCAAAATACACTGCCTTACCAGTTACGCTTCCATTAGAAAAGTCTTCTATTTTAGTTATTGTTCTTTCAGAGGCTACAGAGTTATTCCAAGCATCTGTTGCTCCTATTGATATTGTTCTACCAACATACATATTACTTGAATTTGCAACAATTATTCTATTAACTTTATTTTCTGCAATTAAAGCCTTTGTATTAAACCACTCTGACACTCCTCTACCTAACTTGCTTTGAGAATTATAATCAGCATATTCTACTAAATATAATAATTGTAATATAAAGTATCTAGTATCCATTTGACAAAATCCTTCGCCTACTGCAGTTGCTAAAGTTCTAAATGCTGCTATTGTTTTGTTATATGCAGGAATTGTTCCACTAATGCTGTGAGCATTTCCTTCGGCATCTATGCTAATTCCATATCTACCAACAGAAAATTCTTTACTATGTTTATAACCTGCTCTATTATAATCAGATATATAAATATATTCATAATCACCTTTAACTTCTCTTTTGAACCAAAATTCTGGAATCCTTGTAAGTACTTCTCCATTTGATCCATCAAATTTAAAACCTGGTTCTCCATAAAATGCTGTTATTTTTTTATTTTTCGTATCATAATTATATGTAATTATATCAGACCATGGATATAAATTATCAAAATCATTTTGAACTTCATCCCCATTTTTTGTTGCATTTGCAACCAAACCTGTATTATCACAAATTCTCTCCCATTTTGAAAGAACATTATCTACAATTTTTCTTCTAATACCATAATTTTTCCCAACAAATTCTCTAGCTTCAGTTATTGCTTCTTGCAATTCTTTTTCAGTTACATATATTTGAGTAGAATCTAATGTAATTGTAACATTACTAGCATTATCAACAATAACATTTATTTGAATATGTTTTTCTATTTTTTCAGCAATAGAATTATTTATATATTCTGCATTACTTCCTGCATTTGCATAAGCATATAATACTTTTGCTTTTGTATCCGGATCAATTGCAAATAATCCAATTTCTCTAAAATAAAATGCACTTTTTGCATCAGTATTTTTAAAAATAAAAGATACACTTGCTTGTGTATCCCCTGTTATTTTTGTTTCTTCAATTGGACATTCTAATACTTTTGTAGTTAACGCTGTTTTATCTGCAGCATTACCACTCAAATTTCCGCTACCTATTTCAGCATGGTCAAATTGTATTTTCTTTCCCTGCAATGTTTTTGCTGCCAATAGGGCACCTTGCTTTGTTATATAGACTTTTTCAAATCCCATTTTAATCTTTACCTCCTATTTCAATATAATCTTGGCTTGCTAATTGTAAACCTAAATTAGTATTTTGATTTATACTTATATTTTCCTTTTTTTCTTCTGTAGTTATATTTAAGTCAATGTAATCTTGCCTAGACACTTTAGAACCCATGCTTTCATCTGCATTTAATATAGTATCTTCTAGTATTATATCTGTGTTCGGATCAACATTCATATATTCCATATTAGAAACAACTAGTCCAATATTATTTTCTTGTATAATTGTTATATCCTCTTTTCGTTCAAATGCTATTGCATTTAGATTTATATAATCTTGACTTGATATTACTGCACCTATAAATTCATTTGCTTTTGTTTCCAACTTGTAGTCTAACATAATATTTGCAGGTATTTGTTTTACCAAGTTAGTTTTTAACATTTCTGCTGCTTCGGTATATACCAAATTTATAGTAATATGTAATTCATAATCTTTGGCTTCTAATTTATAGTTATCTTTTCCAATGCTTTCATTTAAAGTATTTATCAACCATTTTAATGTATATGGCACTTTATTATTCATTTTAAAAAGAATATTCATCCTTCTTGCTTCTATTGTTTCTGCCTTGTTTGTAATTCCATATATTTTTTCATATCTGTCTAATCCATAAGTCCTAGCAGATTTTACAATTACTTCTCTTAATATACTATCTATCAAATACCTCATACTTTCGATTTCTACATCTTCTGCATCAAAAATCTTATTAAATTCAACTACATTTTTTAGAAATGGTGGCATATATTCTACTAACTTCATTTTAATGTCACCTCTTTCAATGTAGGAATTTCAAATTTTTGTAATTCTATATTTGAAGCCTTATTATTTATAACTGTATTTGCTACATCTATAACTCCATCTGCATTTAGAATTATTGTATCTATTTGAGATTTTCTTATAATAATGGTTTCTGTGTTTTCCCAATTTTGCTTTAATTGTAAGAAATAATCATTTATTAATTGTTTTATTTGTTTTTTTACATTTTCAATAGTTGTAGTTTCAGATATTGTAACAGTAGAAATTATAGAAATTTCAATTTCCTTAACTGTATCAACTGTTACAACATGTCCAATTGGGGCAATTCCTAATCCTTCATCTGTAAAATCAGGGCATATTTCTTTTTGAACTTTATCAATTAAAACTTGTGAAGCCTTATCAAAATTACTATCTAATATTGTAAGTTTAACGGTTCCTGGCCCATTCCATATTGGAGTAACCTTTACACCACCAACTCCGGCTATCTCTTTTGTTTTATTTTGATAATCAATTATATTTCCACCAAACCCTTGCTCACTTGTGGTCTCATAGTACCTACTTCTCAAAGAATCGTCGCTTTCTTCATCTTCTCCAGGAATTAAAATATCTGTTAGTTCTGCTTTTGCTAAATTTTCTATATAATTTACTGGTATTAAATTCCCAACATAATTATTTCCTATTGCTCCAGCAGTTTCACATTCCATTTTATAGATTCCTTTTTCAATTCTTTCGGTTGCTTTATATACTATATCCTCTATTGTAAATCGCTCTCCTACCTCTATGTCCATTAACTTATCGTTTTCATCGTAAAATGTTGCTTTTTTTATTGCATATGTTGCTTCGTTTCTTGTAAGACCAACTTGGTTTGCTAATCTATCTAAATATTCTTCTACAGCAGTATCTGCAAAAACCAAATCTATATTATTTTTTAACAAAATATACATTTGTGCTAGTTCTGCTGCTGCAGGTCCCAAAGCGTCATATATGATGCTTCCTTCTCTTTTATCAATTTGAGTAGGTACTGTATCTAACATTCTTTGCAAAATAGTGTCATAATCAAAATATTCGTCCAAATTTTCAATTTTATCTATATCAACTACACTCATTAAACACTCACCACCTTTTCCGCTTCAAATTCTCCTATATTTGTAACTACTGTGAATTTTACCTTTATTTCATTTCTGTTTACTTCAAAATCAAAATCTTTTACTTCTGTTATCCTTAGGTCTTGTAATAACGCTTCAGTTATTACTCTTTCTAATTCAGGAATTACAAAAGTCGTATTTTCTCCGATTAAATGTTTTAGTTCGATTCCATAGTTCCAACTATAAATAAGATGTTCAAATCTTTCTGTATTTAATATACAATATACAGCCTGTTTCATTGCATCAATACCATCACAAAATTTTGAAATAGTATTTTTTTCTATATTCAAATAATATGTCTTGCTTGTTTGTTCTATTGTATCTTGCACATTGTTTATTACGATATTATCTGTATTAGGTGTCATCTTATTACCACCTTTCTTTTAAAATTTATCTAGTACAACAAAGTTAATTCCACCTTGCTGTTGTATTAAAATAACATTATCATTAATTTTTAATGCATTATGTACCATTATACTTTTAGTTCCTTTTATGCTATGCTTATGTGTTAAATCTATATTTTTTTGTTCTACTGATACACTTACCTCTCCTGTTACATTATTAGTTATTTTCTGATTATTATCATTTGGAGATATATCAGATGAAACACTTATATTTGAATTAACCTCTGTAGAATGGCTATGATTAGCATTTAAAGATGTAGTTTCTGTATTCCAGTCCATAGTCACATTTACTGTATAATCTTTAACATTTTTAGTCAGCACTAAAAATTCTTCTGTTAGTTTTAATTTTTGTTCAACTGTTATTTCAAGTGGTTCAACACTTGTTACAGTTCCAAATAAAACAGAAGTAGGAGCATTTGCATCATTTGCTCCTACTGCCATCTTTTTTATTACTTCTCCCAATGAACTACTCATATTTCCCCCTATTGAGATATAAAGTTTTGGCCCCTTAATGTTAAATCCATAAAATGTTCTCCATTTTTAAAAGTATGTTTTGCTTTTTCTACTAACATAAAGTTTTGAAGCTTAACATCACCCAAATTTAGATTTACTATTATAAGTGAACCACCTCTAACCCTAATATCTCCTAATGCGTTTTTTATTTCTAGGCTTCGTGTTTTTTGATTATATAAATCTAGTAGTGCTCTTGCTTTAACTGCTCCATTAGTTTTTTCATCTATTGTGTCAAAATATTGTAATACTCCCCACTTTTCAATGTTACTTGAATCTTTCGCCATATATACTTCTCTTTTTCCTGTGTCAGAGTTATCGTATGTAAGCTTTATTTGATTATATGTATCTGAATCTATGGAACTTTCATAATCAAAATTTTCTCCAGTTTCTTCATCTATCACTAATCCTACTTTCATTCTTTCTAGGTTTTTCAAACACAATTTTCCAAAATCATCATACAGAACATACATTTCTTTTCTATTCCTTATTGTTTCATCTAGTGCATTTAATATAATATCAAATAAAGACTGATTACTTTCAGTCTTTTTTGCTATCACATATCCTGTATTTTCAAGCATTCCGGCAATTTAATTGAAAATCACTAGCAATAGAGCGTACCACTTCATCTGCTCTTTTATTTACATATACTCTAGTATCTTTATTTTTTAAATATCGAAGCTGATCGTATGCTGTTGTTGTTATTATTTGTTCCTTATCACGTTTTTTTCTAAACACAAAACCATAAAATAAATTTGTATTATCAACTTTAAATGCTACTGGATTTCCTTCTTCAAAGTTAATTATATCATCTTTAACAACTTTAAATTCTAATTTTCCAGCAGCACCTTTTCTTTCAGTAGTCCAAGTTATTTCATCTTGAACTACTGGTTCATATACAGTATTTCCATTTTGAATTAATAATTGTTGGCTCATTTTCTTCCCTCCTATGATGGTATCCATAGAACTTGACCTGGATATATCAAATTTGGATTTCTTATTTTACTTCTATTAGCATTATAAATAGTTGTATATTTAGCACCATTTCCATAAAATCTCTTTGCTATATTCCATAAACAATCTCCTCTTTTTACTGTATAATTTTGTCCACTTGGTTTTGCTACTGCAGTATTATTAGTTGTAACTGTTCTTGTAACTGCTGGTGGTCTATATTGTTTTATTGTTACTTGTACCTTTTTTGTCGAATATTCTTTATATTGTTTTAGTTTTATTTTTACTTTTGTATCAAAACCTTCTTCTGTTGTATCAGTTATAGTGTATTCTTCCAACGCCACTTTAATATTAGTATTAAAAATGTCTTTACCATTTGGAAATTTTCTAACAACTATAAACTGAAAAGCAGATCTATTGACTTTTAAATTCTCTAATACACCTAAATAATATTTGGCATTTTGAAAATTGTTTTTATACATTGCAAAAGGATATTTTGTATTAGGTAGTACAACTTCAAATTCCAAACTTGACAATCCTGGGTTTTTCAAAACATTTATTTGTGAATAATTTATCAAATTATATGTCTTATTATTATTACTTATTTTTAGTTCAAGTTTGCTAGGAGGAATGGGAAGAAGTACATTGCCTAAATAAAAATAATATGCCATAAAAATCCCTCCTATTCATGTACTCCATCTGAAATATATTCTAATTCTTCCTCTAACCTTTTTGTTAAAGAATCAACTATCCCATCAATGTCTGTTTCACTATCAATATTATTATTGTTAGTCATATTTATAGTTAATGGAACGGTTGTAAATCTATTTATAGTATCTCTTTCTGCTATATCTATTAAATATTTTAAATCTTCATCTGTTATTTGTTTAGTGTTATTGGCTGTGTCCTTTGTATTTCCAGCAATATCTCCTAGTGTATTTCCAAACTGTGATGGATCTATTGTGAAACTCTTATCGTTTAACACATTTTTTATAGCATTTCCAGCACCATTTATCCAGTCATTTCTATGATCTACTCTGTCTTGTCGAGTATTATTCATATCTATTGCCGTATTTTGTATATTGGTTGCTGATGCATTAAGTTTCGTTCCAAATTCACCTTTTAATTGGTTTATCTTGTCGACAGTTCCATCCATTTGACTAGCCATTTCTTGTAATTTTGCATTTCTATCTATGATATTATTTGTCATTTTACTTGCAAAGTCATCAGCAAAGTGTGCTGCTTCAACGGTATCTATTTGCACTCCTGGTATTTTGTTCAACGCTTGAATTATTCCGGTTTACCAACCAAACAACTCCATTATATAAGCCTTGGAAAATACTTAAAACTCCCAAACAAACAGCCTCGACTCCTGTTTGAAATGCATACCAAGCACCCATTGCTCCAAGTACACAAGTTTGAATTCCTAACCATAATGCCATAGCACCTAAAACTATTGCATAAAATACACCTTGAATTCCAAGTCCAGCAACCATTATTCCTAATTTCAATGCATCCCAAACATAAAGAATTCCATAAGCCACCTTGTCATTAGTAAACCACAAATATGTTAGTGCAACAATTAAGGCCATTATCAAAATCACAATCCAAGTAATTGGACACGCTAACAATGCAGAATTTAATCCCCATTGTGCTGCAGTTGCTGCCATAGTTTGTCCAGAATGTAACATTTCTGCCGCTCCTGCAATTCCATGTGCTATTGACAACATACCTAAAAGTCCACTTGCAATCATTGAAACTATATTAAATCCAACATAGGCTCCTACTAATCCAAGTATAACTGGTGCTACAGGTTCTAATACACTTAACAGCCATGATATACCTTCTATTAAGCTTAAAATTGCCTGTGCTGCTAAACTGGCACCATTTATAAACATATTAAACATTTCTTGCACTTGTTGATTATTTGCTAATGCATTTATTTTATTAAGAACAGGATCTAGTGCTTTTATTGCAATATTCTTCATTTTGGTAAATACTTGATTCCAAGTCATTGGCATCTTATTAAATTTTGCATTTGTTTCATCTGCCGCTTTTAGCATTGCGTTTTTAACAATTTGTGCACTAATCTTTCCATCCGCTGCCATATCACGAATCTTACCAATTGGAACATTTAAATAATCTGCAATATTTTGAACTATTTGTGGAGCATTTGAAAATACCGCATTTAAATCTTGCCCTCTAAGTACACCTGTTGATAATGCTTGTGTTAGGTTATACATTGTAGATTCTATTCCTGTTGCTTCAGTTCCGGATATTGCAAATGTTTTATTTAATTGTTCCGCAAACGCAATTAATTCATCATTTCCTTTAAATGCCTTGCTGGCCTGTAAACCTAGTTTTGTAATAATATCTGTAGTAGTCTGATATGAAGCCCTAGCATTCATTGCAGATACGAAAATTTTATTTTGTAATGCTTCTACACTACCACCATCATCTACAATCAAATTTAATCTTGCTTTATTATTTGTCATTTCATCTGACAAATTAAACAATCCTTTTATTGCAGATATACCACCAACTGCTAATGCAACCTTTTTTATAGTAGAAAGAAGTTTATTTCCATTACTATATGATGTATTTATACTATTACTAAATTTATCTTGATTTTCTTGTGAATTTTTTATACTATTGTTTAGTCTCTCTTGGTTTGCCTGTGTCCTTTTCACACTATTATTAAAGCTTTCTTGACTATTTTGAGAATTTTTAATACTACTAGAAACATTATCATAATCTTTCTTTAAACCTTCTACTAATCTTCTCTGTTCAACCACACTAGAAATTAAATCTTGTGCTTTTGCACTTTGTGTTCCTTCTGCTGCAATAATCTTTTTAGCTTCAGATTCAACTTGTCTCAGAACCTGTAACTCTGCTTGATATGCTAATTCAGTTTTTACTGCCGATGCATTTAACCTTTCAGCATTATTTATTGCTTTTGTTGGAGCGTTTGACATTTCACTATTCAAGTTTTTAAATCCTGCTGTTGTTTTACTTACATTAGAATGTATTTTTGCAAATACAGAGGAAGCCATATCTTGTACCACTATTGAACTTTTTATAGTAGCCATATTTTCCTCCTTTTAGAAAAATAAGATTATTTCTTTTTAATTTTATTGGCTTCTTCTTTTTCATTTTCTGCTCTTATTTGAACAGATGCAATAACAAAAGCCTTTTCTTTAAACGGAAGATTTAGAAATTCATGCGGAAATTTATGAAGTTTTTGAAGGCAAAAATGTGCATATACAGCATCACTCTCGCCTTCCTTAATTAGTTTTTTGCTTCTTCAACCGCATCATCTAAACTATATCCATTTATTTCTTGTATTTCTTGCATTAAATCATCATATTCTCCTGGGTTTAATAAATGTTTTTTCAACAATTTTATTGAATCCATTTCATTATAGAAATTTTGTAATTCAACATTATGCAAATCCGGATAAACAACACATTTATCAGCTAATAATTCTAAATATTTTACAGTATCAAATTCTTGTTTCATTCTTTTTCCTACTTGAACTTGTTTATAGCATTGTTTTCTTATTGCATCGTTTTCATCTGCAGTAATGGTTTTTAGTTTCCATTTTTCTACTTTTCCTTCTTTATCTACAAATCTATTAGAAGCAACATATTCAACTTCTTTTACTTCATCTTTCAACATAAAACTTTCTAAACTCATATCTTATCTTTCCTTTCATTAACTATTTTTTTATTTTATTTTTATTGCATACCTGCTAATTGTGTAAATTTTGTTGGATTTGAAAAATCTTCAAATGTAAAGTCAATTTCTTGTTCTAGGAAATCACCATCTACATCAAATGAAGCTAACACTCCACCATCTACATTACATCCTGAAAATACCATTGTGCAAACTCCTGCTGCTGATGTAGGATCACTATTTGATACTTGTATATCAAAGTATATATCTTCTCCTGTATTTTTGTATCTTTCCATTAGTTCATCAAATATTGATGTATTTTTATATATTGTTATTTTTCCAGTTCCTTTCCAACCTGTTGATTTATTACCAGAACCAGTCTTTCCTAACACATTTATTTCTTTCTTTGTTTTTTCAAATTTTGCTTCAAAATCCTTACCTTGCATTAGTAAATATCTTCTGCCTTCAATAGTAACATAGCATTCTGCTAATTTTGCACTAACGGCATCTTTTGCATTCATTGTAATATTTGCCATTTAAAATTCCTCCTTATAAAAAAATTAGAGAACTTAAAAAGCTCTCTTTTATTCTACAACAACGGTCATATATAATTTTTCCATTGCATTTATTACTTGTACACTTGTTTCAATTGTTACTGATTTTTTATCATTTCCAATTGCAACTTTAATATCTTCATCTTCAAAATTTTCAATTGCTTGTAAAGTTTGATAATCTTTGAATAAAGCAACTATATCAGCCCAAAGTGATGTTCTTCCGGCTTCATTGTTTGCTATTTTTCCAAGATATTTAGAATTAAATACACTTGCTACATCAGAAGCAATTTGATCTAGAACTCTTATTGTTTGATTAGATTTAAATTCTTCGCCTTTTTCACTTGTAATATCTACTAAACTATTTATATCTACCAACACTCTAACTTCATCTCCAACTTTATGAAGTATAAATTCTCCATTATCTATTGAATTTTCTAATTGTGCTTGTGTATAATCAGCATTTACTGTATATTCTCCATCATATGTTTTATTTGTATTTGATCTATTTATTTCACAACCAGCAATTACTCCTGTAACCCAATAAACAAGTGCTGAATCATCTTCAACAGTTGTATTCTTAACATTTACAACACCCTCATAATTTGCTGAATTGTTATATACAACTGCTTGAAATTTAATTCCTTGTTCATCTCTCATTCTTTTAGCATATTGAACATATAAATTAGAAGTTGATTCATCTTTAGCAGTACATCCAACGGCATTTATTTCATATGATTCTAACTTATCTAAAAATTTTTGATGTGCTTCTCCACTTACATCACCATTTGTTCCTCCAGCTAGAGCTTTTCCTGCTGTTACAGCAAGAGTTTGCATTTTAAATGTAACATAGTCATTATCTACTAGTTCATTTACTGTTTTAACTGTTTGAACATCTACTTCTTTTGTTCCTAAATATGTACTTACATCATATTTACTATCTTCATCAATATTTTTTGCTATAACTATTTTTATGTCATTACCCCTAACCCCACTACATTTTGCTGTTGCAAGGTCATTTGTAGCCTTATTTCCAGAATTTAATCTATAAAAATATGCTTTTTTAATATTTTTAAATAAATCTCTTATTCCTTTTAATTTTTCATTTGAATAATCATAACCAAATATTTTTAATGAATTTTTTGTAAAATTCTCTGATGTAACTTCAATAATGCTTTCATCTTGTCCCCAGTCCATTTCTATTGCCATTGCAGCAATTCCTCTTTCTCCTATTTTAGAAGATGTGGCTTGTGCTGATGCAAAGTTAATATAAGTACCTGGTAACTTTTTATTTTGACTTATAAAATTTCCTCCTCCTAGCATAACTAGTTCACCTTTCCTTTCATATAATTTTTTATTATTTCATCAATTTCTATTTTAGTATATTTCTTATTTTCTCTTAAAACTGCATTTAATAAATCTCTATTACTAATATAGATTTTTGAATTAACTATTTGACTTTTTGTATATTTTTCTTCACTTATCGTTTCCTTTTTAGTTTTTTTCATCTTCTTTTACCTCCCCACTCAAACTATAATCATTCATTTTAGTTGTTTCGTTAATATCTTTCTTTATAAATAATTTATAATCTATAAAGAAATGTAAAATTCCATCTTCTATTTTATGGTTCAATTTATCTGCTCTTATTTTTGATTTATCTGATAATTCTATATATTCTAATTCATATAATGTATCACTCATATCATTTAATACTTCGGTATCTTCATCCATTGCATACCCAATAATTACTATACTTAATAAATCTCTATAAAATCTATCTTTCAATCCTATTTCTTTTTTTTCTTCTCCATTAAGAACTTTTATAAAAAAACAAGGTTTTTCAAGATTTTGTAACTTTCTATCAGTATATATTGGATATTGGCCTTTATCTTTATATAGTAGTGCGATTTTATTTGCTATTCCCTGTATAATCTCATTTACTACACTTTTAACCATTATTTAAACACTCCTCTATATATTTTTTCATTTTTTGTTCTAATATTGCTGGCAACTGTGATTCAAGTTCCTTTTCAGATATAGTCAACATATATTTTCCTTCAACCCAACTTTGTTTTAGTCGTTTGCCCAACGCAGGAACATATCTGCCAGGTTCTTGTCTATGTCCATATTCAACATAGGATGCATATTTAACTGGATTTTCAACAATGACAATATAGTTGTTACCAAACTTAAAAATTTTTAAAGAATCTGCATATGTAGTTGGATCCGGTACACTTCCACTTTCCGCTTCTGCTTCTGTATTCGCTGTCCATCCTCTTCTTAAAGTTCCACCACTTTTTATTGTATATTTTTTTTCATTTATTACTTCAAAGGTTCCTTCCCCAACAGGTGTTCTAGGAATAACTTTTGATAGCAACCTTGCTGCAAGTTCTTTGGCTACATCTTTACAGAATTTTTCTACATCTGTTTTCGCTAGTTTTTCAAATTCTTTTTCTAATTTTTCAAATTCACTAAAATCACATTTTCCCCATTTAGCCATTATGCCCATCCTTTCCATAATTCTATAATTATTTCTTGATGTGTATCATAAACTGCTGGCTCACCACTATTTTTATACTTCGTAGTTCTTCCTCTGCCAGTAACAATTATTAGACTTCCTGGTTTAATTTCTAGTTCTGGTGCAATAAATAACTTTATTTTCTGTACTTTTTTTGCTTCCGTATCTGTTTGTGTATTCACATAAATGTCTTCGAATGAAATCCTACATTTTTTATTTTTAAAGACTTCTGTTTCAACATCTTTTGTTATATTGTTAATTACTTTAGGTTTTAATTCATAAATCGTACATTCCGAGTCATATTGTTTTTCAATATTTTTTCTTGCAATCAATGTATATTGGTTCATATTACCACCTCATCTTTCGATGCCTATATAAAGCCTTTTTATACTTTTCTATTAGAATATCATTATCAAAATCTATTGTTCCGGTATTGTATGTTGTCCCATTTATTTCAATTTGTGAGGTTGTATCAGCAAATGTAGTTGTTGTATCTCCTACTTGAATACTTTTAACTTTGACATTTTTGTCCTCATTTTCTTCAGCATCTATACTTTTTACAAATTGATCATCATACTTATTTAAGTACCAATAATCTTTTACCATATTTAGCCATGTTGTATATAATCCATCTGAAATTATATTTTGGTGTGTTACATCTAATATAATAACTAAAACATCATATATACAATAAACTAATTGTTCATTTGCTTCTTTTTTCTTTTCATCATTTGAAATAGTATTTATAGATAATTCTTTTTTCAGTCTTTCTATAAATTTATCTACATCTATATTAGTTTTATTTTTTATTTTATCAACCATATTTTCACCTACTCTCCTTCTGGATTTTGGCCTTCTCCTGCTTTTGCTTCTTCAATTTTAGCAATCAATGTTTCTTTTTTCATATTATGAGCATTTTTTATTCCAAGTTTTTTAGCTTTTTCTTTTAATGCTTCTAATTCTTCATCTTCGCTAGTTTCATTTTTGTTTTCTCCAGAATTTTCTCCTTCATCATTGGTACCGTCATTTATGTCGGTACCATCATTTTGCTTTCCTTCTGGATTTATTGGATTTTCTGGCTCTGTTTTTGGTTCTTCAATTTCTTCTATAACTTCAACATATTTCTCATTTTCTTTATATTGTTTTTCATCAATTACAGCTTCCTCATTGATATAGCACCATATATTATTTAATTTAACTCCAGGACCTGTTACTCTTACTTTTCTTTTCATAAATCCTTTCTCCTTTCAAAAATAAGGTAAAGACTAATGTCCTTACCTTATGATAATTTTATTTCTGCTTGGAAGATATCTTCAGCACAACTTAATGTTGGTAAAGCTGTAGCAACTGCTTTTTCCCAAGTGCTTACAGGATCTAATCCTTCTTCATACATACAAGCAAAGATTTTTCCAACAGTTCTAACATCAATAGCAGGATTTCTTTGTAATCTTATTTCTTCTGCTGTTGGTCCATAAACTGTTTCTCCTAATGTTTCATTAGGAATCATAACAAATTTATTTTCTGGGAAATATCTATGTTTTGTATATGTACCATTCTTTTCTAATTTTCTATATTTTCTGTCATATGTATAAATGCTTGGTAGTCCTAGAGAATTTAAATATGTATTTAATTCCCCAACACTTGCAATTCTTGTACTATCCTTTCCAAATAATGCATTTACAACATTTTTATTTGATAGAATTTTTGCAAGTACAGTATTTGAAGTTATTATTCTTCCTGGCATTTGATCTAATTTATTTGCCCATGAAATTATATCATTTACTGGGTTTGATGATTCTAATGACCAATCAACATTTGCAACTTTGTTTTCAGTTGGTACACCATAATCAATAGTAGCATTCAATTCGTTCTCATCTAATGTTATAACACCATTAGCAATAACATCCATTCTCATTTTTTCTACTCTTGCTCTTACTGATTCCACTAAATTATCAAAATCATTATAAACATCTTTCATTAAAGCTTGTCTTTCAGCATCATTTCTTGGACTTTCTAATGCAATAATTTCTTTTTCTTTTAATTGCATTTTTCTTTTGATTAAAGCTAATTCAACAGCTTTTTTCTCTGCTTCCCTTTGTCCTATTTCTGATTCTGTATCAAAACCATGAACACTTGCTATAACTGGTGTTTTACTTGCATTTGTTAAAACATCGAATTCAAGACTTTGTTTTTTTGTTTCTGGAAATAACTCCTCACCCATTAAAGCTGGGAATTTTCTTTCTTTTAAATAATTTAAAACTTCTTTTTGACTAAATAATTCTAATACACTTTTTGGCATATTAACACACTCTCCTTTTTTATTATTTTTTATCATTATATTTTATCTAAATTTAATTCCTGTCATTGTTGCTTTATCTTCTGAAGATACAACTGCAGGTAATCTTGCCTCTAAAACATATCCCTCAACCATTATTGCTGCAGGTTGTGGTCCATATGTTACATCAACATCGGCAAATACTAAACCTATTGCCTTTTCACCTTTTTTATACACTGTTCCTGCTTGAACTATTTTTCTACCTTTTTCATCCGCTTCTATACCTGTATCATCTACTTGCTCAGTAAAGTTTTGGTATTTTGCTGATGCTAAAAAATTTTTTTCTTTTACACTTTCTTTATTAACATACATAATTTTTACCTCCTAAAAAATTTAATTAAAAAATTGGCTTTTTGTATTTTGGCTTTCACTTTTATTAGCCTCTTTAGCAAAATTAGCAGCCATACTAATTTCACCATCATCATCGCCTTTGTCTCCTTCTGGATTTACTGGTTCATAACCATTGGCTTTTTTCTTTTCAAAGAAATGTGGTGCTTGTTTTTTGTAATTATCAGTTATTTCTTTTAATCCGATTAGGGATTTTTTGTCATCTGATAATTTAATTTTATCTTTATCTTTATTTAATAGTGAAATAAATGCTTCCCTTGTTAAATCATCTTTTAACACTTTTGCATCATCTAATCCTTTATTTAATAAATCATTATAGATATAATCTTCATTTTCTTTTTTAGCATTTTCTTCAATTTCTTTGATTTTTTTGTCGTATTCATCTTTTGAAATACTATTTTTTTGTAAATCAGCAATTGCTTTTTCCTTATCTTCTTTTTCTTTTGTAATAACTTTTTTGTCGTTTTCTAATTGTGATTTTTCAGATTGTAAGGTTGTAATCTGAGTATTTAATGCAGCAACCTCTGCACCATTTTTGGCCATAACAGATTCTACTTGTTCATCTGTTAATCCCATTGCTTTTAGTTCTTCTCTTTTCATGAGTTCTCCTTTCGTTCAGGCTTTCGTGTTTTTATACGGAGCAACGCCTCCGACCTGGTGTTGTTTTCGAACAACTTACAAAATCGTAATATATAAAAATAAGTATGTTAAATAACATACCTACATTTATAACTTCTTATTGGCTGTTTAAGAATCCATTTAATCCACCGCTATTTGTAGACACCAAAAAAAGACATATAAAACTATATGCCTTTAAATTTAAATAGCCTTATATTCCATTTTCATGTGTCGTTTTTTGGCTATTTTTCAAGTATTTTTATGATTTTCACTTCATTTTCAAATAATGAATAGACTTTATTGTCTGCATCATTTTTTATACTTATTTCTTCAATTTCTGGATCATTATCTTGTGCTGGTACATAACCAACTATTATTCCTTCATACTTTTTACCACTAAATGATTCTATATTAACTTTTTTATTTAATAATTCCTCTAAATTTTTTCCTTTCATTTTAGTTTCCACCTTTCCTATAAGGAACAATATGCGTTCCAGTTTTACTATAATGTATTTTGAAGCTATTTGTCTTTATCTCATTATTTTTATTTTTTACAACTCCGATTGTTTCTTTTACTGTTATTATTTCTTTTTTGTTCCACTTACCACTGTCGCTAAATTCTAATTGTCCCTTTCCTGCGTATTGATTTATTAGCTCTTGTGCTTTTTCTTTTGAAATAGTTAAATAGCTTTTTCCGTCTATATAATTATTACTTCCAATTATATGTTTATCTTGCTTTCCCTGATTTATGGTCTTATTTACATTATCAATATATTTTTTTGCTCTTTCTTCAGTTGTTATTCCCAACGCATCAGAGTATTGTGCTTTTAAATTCTTCCACTCATCAATGTTATTATACTTCATTTCTTGAAATTTATCAAATGTTTTAGACATTTCATCACCTAAAATATCCTTGTATCTATTATATTGCTCATAATCCGATGATTTATTTTTATTCATTTTTATATCTGTTTCAAATGCTTTCTTTGTAGCCGGATCTGAATAAACATATTTTTCTAGCCATTCCTTATAAGTAATATTTCTTGGAACATAATAGGTTTTTCCATCAGTATTTCTTGCTGCCCTTTCTCCAAATTCAAATTCATCTTCGAAGTATGGTGCCGTTGTTGTTCTACATCTTACATGAAACGGTGGGGCCGTAATTCCTATTTTCATATCTTTCATTTCATATACTGTGCCATCTATTTCTCTACATATATCTGATGTTCTTGAATCTAATGTTGCTATGTTTATATACTTTTGTACCCCTAACTCATTAAAACATTTTTGCCTTGATGCACTTGAGAAAAAAGCAGATTCTGTCATTACCAGTGTTCCAGCCTTATTCTTACTAACATTAAAATCCTTTGAGATTTTATCTATTACTTTATCTGGTGGATTTCCCAAAATTATTGATTGTGTCAAATCTGTTTGTAATGTTTTAATTAGTGCTTTTTTATTTTTCCAAATTCTATCAGAAAATGTTTGTTCATCTGTAGTCCATGGTTTAGATATTATACTTTGAATTATATCTAAATTTAATGTTGCAAATTTAAATGCTACATTTGAACCCTTTTGTAGCTCATAGGCTGTTTTATAGTAATTATCTCTGTATGTTTCTAGTATAAAATCATTTGTATTATTGCTTTCATCATAATACAACTTTTCAACTTGTTGTTGTATTTGTAATTCTAATGCCTCTAATCTAGAAATATGTATTTTTGAACTTGCATTTTCCAATTGCTTTTTCCAAATTAGATCTATTCCATTTTCTTCTCCATATTTTATATATTCTTGTACATCCCAGTTCAGTTCTTTCAGTTCATCACTATTCAGCCACTTTTTTGCTTCCTTTAAGCTAATTTGATTATTTACTGCAAATCTTACTAACCAATTATTTATTTCTTTTTTTACGATGCTTAATGCTTTATCGTATGTTTCTTTTAATTCTGTAATATATTTAGCCTCATTCAGCAATTGTGCTTTTTCAAGTTCTTCAAATCTTTTAGTCCAATATTCTGCATTATTTCCCATTATTTATCACCAACTTTTGAACTTCCATCTTCTGTTTTGTTCCCTAATTCCTTTATTATTTTGTTATAATCACTTTCATTTTTTTCCGCTTCTGCTTTTTCTTCTTTATCTATCTTTTCTTTTTCATCTTCAACATCATTAACATAAGGATGTCTTGATAATATTGTATCTTGACTTAACATTTCTATACTTGCTTGGCAATTTTCTATTAGTTCTTTTTCATTTACAGTCATTGTTTTATTAAATACATATTCTACTTCTTTATCGGAATAATCTTTGCCTGTACTAATTTCAACCCAATTATTATAGAAAAACATAAAATATTCCAAACTGCTTTTAAATTCTGTTTCTATGTTACTACAGTCTAAATCTAGGTCAGCATATAATTGTTTTAATGCTACACCAGACTCCTGTGTTCCAAATTTTTCGCTTTGAGTATCAACGCAAGAGCCACCCTCATAAATATCTTTTCTTAATTGTTCAATAAAACTTTTAAATGCTTCTATATTTAAAGTTATATCTTTACGATCGTATTCTCCATCAGTATCTAAAAATACTGTATTATATGTTGCTAGATTTTTTTGAAAAGTTCCTGCTTCCGACTGATAATTTTTTACAACATTAACTCCATCTGGTGCTTCATAAATTGAATCTCCTGTTCTAGAGCATAATTCATCGTAACAATCAATAAGGCTTTTCAATAAATGAATTAGTGGCATTTCATCTCCATTATACTTGAAATATATAAAAGGTATCTTTTTCCATCTTTGTGGTTTTCCATCAAGTTCAAAATGTGCAACAATACTTGTTCCTTCGCTATCTTTTCCAATTACTAATTTGCTTCTCTTATCTACTTCTTCCACATCTTCTTGTAATGTAGAACCATCATAGATATAATACCTTACACCATCTAAATCCCAATACTCTACTTTTGTTTTCTTGTCTCTTTCTGTTTCACTTGTATATACTTCAACTTCATATGTCATTATAATTGCATCTAATATTTCGTGTTCTTCATCTTGCCATAATGGTATAATTCTAGTTGCATATCTTAACCTTGCTTTTAAATCTCCATTTTCATCGATATATATTTGCCACCAAGCAATTCCTCTTTTTACTGCTTCTATTAGTGTATATTTTAGTCTTTTATGCATTTTATTATTAAATAAATCTTTCAATAAGTCCTTGTATTCTTCATCTTCATTTTCATTTTTGGCTAAAACTTGTTTTATTGTTGGCTTTTTTCTTAAAAGATATCCTGCTTTTTGGTTTATCATTTTATATATAATCGGATGTTTTAATTTATAATTTTTTGCATGTGGTGCTACTTGTTCTTCTCCATTTTCTGCAATAATAATTCTTTGTTTATCTTCAATATCACCTTGATTTTTGTAGTATTTACTTCCTTCTACCATTTCCTTAAATGTATCTGATTGCTTAAAATCATCTATTTGTAAATCTATAAATTTTGACAATACCAGACCTTTTTTTGCTCCTTCTGCTATTATCATTTTTATTCTATCCATCTCTGTTATCATTCTTTTTCTCTCCTTACTGCACAAAATATGCTCCCCTTTTCTTATTAGGGTATAATGTTTGTAATAAGTATCTTAATGCATCTAATGCGTGGTCATTTTGTTTGATTGGTTTATCCTCTCCTTTTTCCTGTGCCTTTTCATCCCAAATATATGAATTAAATTCTTTAATTATATTAGGACATTTTTCTTCAACAATATGTATTCTTTCTTCGTCTAACCAATTTAAAACTAAATTTATACCATCAATAACCGCATTATCCGCTTCCTTAACAGCTATTTTGTTTTGCTTAAATAAATTAATTAAAGATGTAGCACTTGGATCTATAATAACTTTTCTAATCTCTAAATCTCCAATTAACTTTTTATAATCATTTAAAAACATTGTGTCCGTCTTTGTTATTTTTTCTTCTTGTCCTTTTTTGTTCTTTTTAGTTCCTTTATTGTAATATTCATCTAATATCCATACTTGTGGCTTGCCATCAATATATTTTATTCCACACAATAGGAACACTTGTGGATTTGTAATTCCATAATCTGATGTCACATAAAAGAAATCAAACTTTTTTGGAACATTTATTGGTTTTATGCAATGTTTTACTTTATCAAAGTTAGGATATATAATTCCTTCTGCAAGTACCCATAAACCCAATATAAATCTTTGGAAGAATACGCCTACAAACATTTTTCTGTATTTTTCCTTTGTTTCTTCATCCAGACTTGGATTATCATCCATTGTAAAATGTAAATGTAATATATTTTTTTCTTTCTTTTTATCAATCCATTCAACTTTAAACCAATGATTTGGTCCTTCTGGGTTGCAGTTAAACCAGTATTTTGAACCTTTTACAGAACATCTAGCAAGTGCTTGGTTTACAAAAGACTGTGGCATCAATGCAACTTCATCTAAAAATACCCCTGCAGCAGTAATTCCGTTGTACTAAATCTTGTGACCTTTCATCCTTACCACCAAAGATATAGAAATAATTTATTATTTCTCCTTTAGATATTTCACACATATTGTCTGCACGCCTATCTTTTATTTTATATCCCTGTGCTCTTAACATTAGCTTTAACCAAAAAAGAACATTTCTACGAAATGCTCCTACTGTTTTTCCTGCTAATATAAAATTCTGCCCATTAAATCTTGTCATTGCCCATAAAACAAATGATAATGACATACATAATGTTTTACCCGCTCTAATACTTCCATCTGCAATAATTCCATTTTTATCTTTTACTGGACTTTTATCTGTCCACCAGGTCAAAATCTTCTTTTGTTTTAAACTAAATGTCTTAAACTTGAATAACGTACCATTTTTTATTTTTTTTCTTAAAGTAATAGCATTTTGCATTACTTTTTTTCTTAGATTAGAAATTCTTTCATCAAAACCTTTACTATTCTTCTTCAGTATAATCATTCCATGCACCTTCTGTCGAATTATTCAATGCCTGTATAAAACTGTCATCTTTCATATCTTCAGTATTTGAACTATCATCTTTTGCAGCTTCCATTTCTAATCTAATCAAATCTAATTCAAGTTTTCTATCATCAGTTTCTATTTTGTGATAACTATCAATATATCGCCTTTTTGCCTCTTGCACTCTTGTAAGTGCTTCTTCTAACCTTTGCACGATGTTTATTGTACTTTCTGCTTCAGTCGTTGTAGTAGAACCACTGCCTTTGTAGGAAGATGCACTTTTAGACATTCTTATAATTGTCAAGTCTTTACCATCATTTATAATTTTAATTTTTTGCATTATTCTTCTTTCTCGTATGGATAATATTTTTATTTCGGATATTATTTGATATTTTTTATCGTATATTTCTTGTTGTTTCATAATAGCCTTTTCTTCATCTGTCAATAAATCATCATATATTGTTTCATATTCACCAGTTTTCAATGCTCTTGTATTTCCCTTTTCTGCTCCTGGTCCACCTCTATTTCCTTTTGCATTTTGATTTCCTTTTTTTACTTTACTTAAATTACTTTTTCGTTTCCATTTATTCTTTTTTACTAAATAAATGACTTCGTTATAAGTGACATTATGTTTTTGGGCTATTTGTTTGTATGTTTTTCCAGACATATAGTCTTTTTTTATTTTAGAAATCTTGTTGTTATCATCTATCACATCATATCACCCACCTACCTTTTCTCTAGGATTGCCTTCTTGTTTGTTAAACTCTCCCATCGTTTTACTATAACATCGCAATATTTTGGATCTAATTCCATCATATAACAAATCCTTTTTGATTGTTCTGCAGCAATTAAAGTTGATCCACTTCCTCCAAATAAATCTAATACTTTTTCATCTATTCTACTACTATTTTTTATTTGTCTACCTATTAATTTTATCTAATAATTGAATTTTGACTTGTTCAGCAATTTTTTTCATCATAATTGGTGGTACACTCATACCACATATATATTGAGCATTCATCCCCATAAAATCATAATCTTGTGGAAAAGTCTGCATTGTTATTAGATCTTTATCACTTGCATATCCTGGTACATCATACCTTAATGGTGGACTTCCACCTGCAGCAATCGTTGCTGGTATTCTTTCATCTTTTAAATATTGTGTATTAAAACAACTATTTTTTCCATTTTCAGTTCTTTTTATTGTGTCACTTAGCTTTACATCACTTGCTATTCTTTTTTTCCATCTTTCATACGTCATTGTATCTTTATTTAATGGTCTATATTCATTATCTTTAATTTCTCCATATTTTATCGGAGCTTCATTAAATTCTAACTTTATTTTTGAAAAATTAAATTTTTTATTTGTTGCTATAAAGAACACTCTTTCTCTACGTTGTGGAACTCCCATTCTTGCAGCATTTAATAGAAATAATTGTACATTATACCCTATTTCATTAAATCTTTTTACAATCATATTAACATATCCTTTAGCATTTCCCATTACTAATCCTTTTACATTTTCAGCTATTACAATTTTAGGTTTTAGTATTTCTGCTAAATCAATAAATTCAAAGAAAAGGTCATCAAGGACTTGCTTTGTTTGACCTTCTCTAAATTTCTTACTTTTTCCCCAGTTTTCTTCTCTTTGTCCTGCCATTGAAAATGTACTACACGGTGGACTTCCATCTAATACATCTAAATTGTACAATTCGTCTGGTAAATTACTTAGTTGTTTCATTTTTTGAATTCCCATACAGTAATTATATTTAGGATGATGATTTTTCACATAAATATTGTTAATTTTTTTGTCAATCTCACAATCTCCTATAACTTCATATCCTGCTAGTTTATACCCCATTGATGAGCCGCCACCACACGCAAAACACGAAAATACTTTATAATTGTTCTTTGGTATATTTTTTAGATCTTTCAAATTCCATTCATATTCTTTCATTATCAACACTTCCTATTGTTTATCTATATCAAAAACAAAACCACATTTTGGGCATTTGCATTGAAACTTCTCATCATTAAATTCATCAATATTTATTTCTGTATTTTCATTTATTATTTCTTCTGTTTCTTTAATCAATTTATTTATCTCTTTTTCATCAAACCCCATTATTGACAAGTCCATATTATCTGCTACTAGTTCATTAAATAAGTTCTCTAATTTTTGATAGTCCCATTCTCCAGATATTTTATTTAATGCTACACTTAGCATTTTTTCTTTGCTTTTATCAAAGTTAACTATTATACACTCTATTTCTGTATTTCCTAAATCTTTTAGCACCTTTAAGCGTTGATGTCCACTAATTACAGTCATATCTGAATTTATAATAATTGGTGATACATATCCAAACTCATTTATGCTTTTTTTTATTTTTATGTATTCTGGATCTTTTTCTGTAAGTTCTTTTCTTGGATTGTATTCCGCCATCTTTAGTTTGTTGATTTCTAATTTTTCCAACTTCATTATATTTTCTCTCCTCTTCTAAACATTTTCTTGATACTTTACAACCATTGCACTGTTGCCTCATACACATTTCAATATTCAAGCAACCACCTCTTTTGTATAAAAAAAACTCACAAATTTCTGTGAGTTTTTAGGGACCGATTTTTAAATTTTATAATTTTTGATATTATCATTATAAAACATTGATACTGACATGTCAATGACAAGTTTTTGACATAAACTATTGCATTTTTCTTATTCCATCTATCCCAAACATAAAAATCGCAATTTCTTCAATAGCAACGTTTTTGTCTCTGTGAACTTGTCTCTCGCTTATATGATATTTACTTGCTAAAACTGACATAGCAGGTTGTTTTTTTCCTTTTATATATAAATCCTCCAAAATGTGTGCTCGTCTGCTTTTCTCGTCATTTTTACTACTCTCTGCATCAAAAATATAAAAATTTATAATTTTTTTTATGTGTGTCATTATTATTTCTGTTCTCTTTTTTGATGCTAAAATCCCTTGAACTATTGTCACTTCATCATATGTAGAGCAATATAATTTATCTAATATCTCCTCTACCGTAGCACTTTCTAGTTCTTTTTCACTTACAGTTGCTTGTTTGCAAAAACTCTCAAACTTTCTATAATTTTTTAATAATAATCTAGTATTTTTTAATTTAATATCAAATGTTAACTTTTCTTTTAATCGTTCTTCATTTCTTGCTTGTTCCAATCCATTCTTAATTCCTTTAGCTACCCCTTCATCAACCAACTTTTCTATTATACTTAATAATTTGCTATCTTTTTCAGATATTTCAAAACTCTCCATACAAACTCCCTTTCTAGGTTAATTGTATGCTTTGTACTTTAGTAAAATATAGTTCTATAATTATTAGCTTTATAACAATTATCCTGACCTTCTCTTTTTATAATAAAATGTCACTTATATATTTCTTACACCTATTTCAGGTTTATTACTGAAGAAATCACTATATAATATTTTTATGCCATATGCTTTTGCTACTTCATATTCTATTTTGCAACCTCTAGCCTTTCTCCAATCATCGCACATATATAATGCATCTATGTCTTTCATTGCACTTATTGATTTTCCTAAATAATAAACTGCTGCATTACAATCATCTGGTGCTTCTTCTGGAAATAATGTGTTAATTACCTCTATGTGCATTTTGTTAAAATGTTCTATTATTTTATTCCTTTCAGTCTTAATTTGTTTTATTGATTTTCCTTTCATTGGTTGACTTATCATTACTTTCATTTATTTTTTTCCTCCTAATATCAAACCTAATTTATTATCAATGTTTTTAAATACTGTCATAAAACTATCTTGACTTGAAAATAAATTTATGCTCATTCTCACTATTGTGTTTTTTAATCCTTCTATTTGTTCTGTATGTTCTTTTTGTAACGTTCTTATAGCAAATTCATGTTGTTGCTTTAATTCTTCATTTTCTTTCCTTAATTCACAAAATGCCTTTGCTTTTACATCATCTAATTTCTTAATGTTTACTTCTTCAAGTAATCCCGCTTCATCTAAATCATAAATAAATCTTTCCTTTTTTTCTATGTATCCAACCCATTCTTGATCTGCACAGTCTTGATATAATCTTGTTCTAATTATTCCATCATCTTTACTTATTTCAATAGTTTCATAGTATGTCCACGCCTTATTAGTATCTTTCATTACTTTTTTTGTATATTTATTTTCACATTCTTCATATCCATATTTTAATAATTCTTTGAATTTATCTTTATTTTTTATTCTATACATAATTTATTTCCTACCTTTCTCATCCTCAATATTTTTATTGCTACAATCGTATTTTCCATTCATTCTTCTTACTATATTGCAATCCTCTGGATTTGTACTTTTGCAATTTGGACATTCTTTTTTAATAAATTCTTTTTTAGTATTATTCATCTTCAGTACCTCCCCTATTTTATTATTGATATTGTGCCATTATCTATTTGCAATGGCATATTTGTTCTTATATAATTGATATTCCTTATTATTTTTAAATTTATTTCATTTTCTTTTCTTCGCATTTCTAAAATATTTTTATCTTCTGTATATTCATTTGGGCTTAAATTCTTCAAACATACAACTCTTAATTTTGCAAGTAATATATCAAGTTCAATATAATCATCTTCTTCCATTAATCCCACCTCCAGTTAACGATCAAACAACTAAAATATCCTATTGAAAAATAAATAGCAAAAGTTGCATCTATATTTTTATCTTTGAGAAAAGCATTGAAAAATCCTCCAAAAAAAGATAATATTGATAGTAATATTATTTTTATTATAAAATTTTTCATATACACACCTCTTTCAAATATAAAAATCTGTCATTAAAGCTTACCCAATCTGCAATATCTGAAAATGTAATTGCATAAGTATTTTGCATTCTTTTATATCCATCTAATACTCTCCATTTCTTTTCCCTGGTATCCCACAATGGTTGTCCTATATATTTGTCTAATTCTTCCCATTTTATTGGTATAGGCTTATCTTCTTGCTCTGGTTGTTGTTTTTCTATGTTGTCAATTTTTTTAGGATTTTGTTCTTGTTTTGTCCCCTCAATTTTTTTCTTTAGCATATTTACATACCTCCTCTCATTATGTTTTTTGTAATATTATTTGCTATATTAGTTGGATCTATTGATTTAATAATTGCATTTGCTATCTCTTTATTAGAATCTATTTCTGTAGTTACTGGTATTCCGACTGATATTCCAGTTGGTATTTCAGTTTTAGGAATATTTACTGATTTTTGAATTTTTATTAATAATTCCTCATTTACCAATCTTCCACACATTGGGCAATAAACTATTGGAATATATCTTCCGACTTTTGTTCCATAATAGTAGTAATCAATTTCTAGGTTGTTCCCCATTTGCTCATTTAATCTAACTTTAATTTCTCCATTGTCATCTATATTTTTTCTGTTCTTTTCATCACAATATTCGCACATTAATTCAAATCCTCCTTTAATATTTCTAATAATTTCAACCATTCTGCTTTATCGCATTCATCTCCATAACTTATTGGGTTCTCTATATCTCTTATCATTACTTGCTTATCTTTTTCTGTTATTAAATGTAAATTGTTACCTATAAACTCACAGGTCCATTGCACAATATATGTTCTTCTTCCTAGTGCATATCTTTCTGCTCCAATTAGCATTGCACTTAAATCTTCTGTTTCTCCATTTACATCAATTTTCATCTTTTCTCCTTACTTAAAGCTACTTATCTTCAACATTTGGACTACAAACACTCCTGTTTTTTCCTCAATTTTGTTTTGAATTTGCTTCATTTTTTCTTCATCTTCTTCTTTGTCTAATTTATCCATTAACTCAATTATTTTTTCTAAAACCTCCGTACATTTTTCAAAGCAAGTTTTCATTTCTTTTATTTTTTCTACATCATCCATAATTTACCTCCATTTTTACTTAATTATCTTATATTAACTTCACAACTGCTGCTATTCCATTGTAATAATCATAATCCCAACAACCATTTCCTGCTTCTTCATATAATTTTTCTATTTTTTCTAAAAATATATCTTTATTTATCCAATGTTTATATTCTTCAAAAGTTGACCATGTTGGAACCGCTCCTATTTGAGCTAAAAAATAATTTGCCAGTTCTTCTTTTCCATTTTCTTTAAGTTTTTCTGCTGTTCTTCTATACAACCTATCTAAATCCAAATTATCTTGAACCAACCTATTATTTTCATTAACTAGTTTTTCTATCAAATTTAAAACTATTTTTACACTTTGTGTATCTTCTAATGATATTTCTTTATAATTTTTTGTCTTTCTCCTTAATTCAAATGTGTCTAGTATTTCAATAGCTTTCTTTTCTTTTTGATTCAATACCATATTTTTCTCCTTTCTACTGTTCATTACAGTTTAAAGCTGTTCAACTTTCTTTATTGCTTCTTCCAATTTTGCATTATCAAATCCAGTATTAAAGTTAGTATGTATAATGTGTTTTTCTTCAAATTGTTCTACAATATCTTTTATTTCATCATCTAAAATTAAATAATTATCTGCTTTCCCATATTTTTCATCTTCAAGAAAATTCTTTATTTCTAGTCCTCTTTTTCCACTACTTAAACTTATTGTTGTTGCAAATATTCGCATTCCATATTCTGCAAGTCTTGAATTTACTATTTCAATATCTACTTGATTTAATCGCCATGTCGAACTTAATACTATCTTTACATTATAATTTTGTTTCTGTAATTCCTGGTTTAACTTCATCAAATTACTTAAACATTTTGGATCAAATGGGAAACAATGCATACTCATTATTCCTTTTACATGATGTCTATCAAAACATTCATCCCAGTAATTCATATTGTTTAGCACACCATCTATGTCTAAAAATATATAGAATATTCTTTCATTATTTTTTTTATTGTAATAACAGCCATTGCATCCCATTTTTTCAACTTGGCAAGTATCCCATTCTTTATCTGTACATTTCATTATTCTTCCCCCTTTTGTATTTCTTTTATAACCCACTCTATAACTGCCTGTACCATAATCGGACAATATCCATATTCATTTTTTCCAACTATATCTGCAAATATGTTAGCATCATTTCTTTGAATTCTGCATCCCATAAGTAATTTAATAAATCTTTTTCTTGAAATTCTTTCAATACCTAACATTTTTTGCAAATGTATTGATGATTCTCTTGTAATTGTAATTGATACGCTTTTTGATTTTTCTTTTTCTATTGCGTACCTTACTGCATCTGCAGCATCATCTTGATTATTTTCCTGCACACTTTCAAAATTTCGTATTTCTGCTCTTTTACTAATTTCTCCATCTTTGTCCTGTATCTAAATATCGCCATCTACTATTAATTTTTTTACTTCATCTGTTAGCATATTATCCCTCCTTTCTAAATTTTTCTTCTAATTGCTCTACACTATAATCTGCCCTAAATTGGTTATATGATTTTTTGTCCATTTCTTTTAATTCATGCCATAATTTAGGATAGTATGTATATAAAATTTTTAATTCTTTAAGATTCTTTAAAGGACAACACCAGCAACTTAATCTGTCAAAATGTTCATATAATCCATTCCAATCAAAGCCTTTGCTATAACAATATTCTAAACATTCTTTTTCGGTCATTTCATATTCAACTAATGGGTATCTTTTATCCCTAATTCTTTTTGGTTCATCATAAGCAATTCCAATGTATTCTGTATAACCTTCTTCTTTATATTTTTTTAAATAATCACTTATTACTTTGGTTTTTAAATTACTTGTACACCATCTGCAAAGCATTGTTGCCCAACCATATCCTTTTTTACCTTTGTTTTTACCTTTTGTTTTTTCATGTTCAAACATATAATAATCAAAACTTTTTTCTGCTTTTATTCTAGTAATTTTTTTATTGAAATGTTTTTGTATATAATCATCAAATTTATTTATATGTTCAATCATCTGTGGAAAATCTTTTCCTGTGTCTGCAAAAATAATTTCATCAACCCACCAATCATCTTCAAGCATTTTCAATGTCATTGCTGTACTATCTTTACCACCACTAAAATTTATTATATGTTTCATTCTTCATCATCCTTTGCTACTTGCAATATACACATTATTGCCATACCTATAAAATCTCCTATAAAAAAGCCTATTAAAAGCCCTATTATTAAATACTTTATCATTTGTAACACCTACCTTCCATTTAATTCATACATATATATAGTTTCCCTCAATGAATCTAATTCAACATACTGTTCATCTATTATTGCTTGTCTCCTATCTATTGTTCTATCTAATTCACTTATTTTTTCTTTTAACCTGGTATTTTCATTTTTCAGATCTTGATTTATTGCTATGCATCCAACAACAAATCCAACAACAAAACATAAAGTAACCATTAAAGTTGCTTTTATTTTTTCAGTTTTCATATATATTTCTTTATCATAAATTTTCATAAGTGTTCCTACCTCTCACTAAATTTTTTTCCATTACACCACATATATTCTTCAGTTGGGCAAAATTCGTCATATACTAGTGGCATATCTTCTTTTTCATCACAATACATATCCCCATGCTCAATATACATACAGTTTATACATTGTTCGCAAGTAACATTTTGTTTATTTTTATATCTTCTTCTTTGCACTGGTTTCGCCATTATTTATGTTTCCTCCTTTTCAATTAGTTCATTGGCCCAATATAATCTATACATTGGTTTTTCTACTTTTTTATTACAATAATCACTTACCGTTTGTCTGCTTATAAACAACTTTTCTGCTGCATCTCTTGTTCCTTTGAAAACTTTTGTTATAACTCCATCATTATTTAACATTACAATCGATTTTCTATGAGATTGCCAGCCTGTTCTTTTTCCTGCTTCTGATCTAGTAATAATTTCTAAATTTGATAATCTATTATCTGATATGATTCCATTTTTATGATATATTACTTCATTCGGTTCAAGTTTCCTCATAAATGTTTCAACAACTAATTTCCCAACATTGTAATCTTTTTCTTTTCCGTCAATATGCAGTTTTATTATCTGTAGTGCACCTTTTCTAAATGTTTTTAAATATCTATATTTGTATTTATAAAATTTTCTAATTCTGCCATAATTACTTATTTCATATTTTGAATTTAATATACTTCTCCATATTTCATCTTTATATTTGATTTCATATTCTTTTATCATTTCACTCTCCTTCGTATAAATTAACGTCAGATATTCCAATAAATTCAAGTACTTTAATATAGCAGTTTTCACATAATCTTGTAAGTTTTTTGCTTGCATATGTATCAGCTTTTTTCAACAAAACCATATGTCTTTGTGGTAACATTTCTCCGACACATTGGACATATATCATAATATCTGTCTTCACTTTTCCAACTATTGTAGTTTCCCATTTCAATCTCCTTTTATTATTGTCTTATGTATGGTCTATCCACATATAAGCTAACAGGTGGTTGCATACTTCCCATTACTGATAAATATATTTTACCTGTTTTCGCAAATTCTGCCTTTTCTGCTTCTGTCATTTCCCAACATGAAACAATATGCTTGTTCGTTTTTAATGCTGGTAAATCTCCACAACCTGGTGCTTTAAATATGCAATTCATATCTTCAAAATTTACTGGATTCATAATCCTATTCCTCCTTTATTTTTAAGTTATATTTATCTTCAAATACCTTCTTTTTAGCAATATACTCCTTTGTTTTAAATCCTTTTGTGTCAATAATTTCTGTTGTTCCATCATTATGAAATACTATAAAATCTGCTTTATATTTTAAGCCTGGTGCTAGTATAAACACAGGCTGCAAACAAAAACCTTTTATTTCTCCTGCTTGCAGCCTTAACTTCAAATCGCAATAATAGTCCGCTTCTTTTTTACTATCGAACGTCTGTCCATCTACGGAAGTCTTTACTGCTCCATATTTACTTTTTCTATTACCTTTTTTCTGATATTCTCTATACTGTTCAATGCTCCAATGTTCTTGCATCATCTTACTCCTTTGGCATTTCATAAACTTTTGGTGGATATATAAAATTAACAACTCCACCTCTTTCTCCAATCACTTGTTGGGATTTTCTGTATAAACCTACTATCATTTGCAATACTTCTTTTGCCTTTTCTTCATTTTCGTATTCCGCCATTGTATATTGATTGTCACTTGTTGTATCACAAAGTATCTTGAATTTTCCATTATTGTTTTCTAATGGATTTCCTATTCCTATGGCCTCGATATTTTCAAAATTTAAAATTATTGTTTTATCTTGACTTATAATTATCAATTTTTATTCCTCCTTTTTCTTTTTTGCACATTTCAAGTCTTGTAATATTCTTGGTGTATATTGTCTATTCTCCTGGTTCCTTCTTAATGTTTCTATATTTTTTATAGTCACATCTGTTTCTGCACAAATTCCTTTCGTTATAAACTTACTCGTATATGGTTTTATTGTGCTTATTAAATCTATTTTATCTTTTATTATTCTTCTTTCTTGTAGCACCTTTTCTAGTTTTTTATAAACTGCCATTATTTCGATAGCATTTAATTTGCTTAATTCTATTTCGTGTAACAGATCATCTCTTTCATATTCTTTATTTCGTAAATCACTATTTAATTTCTTTTCTATTTCTTCTGTATTGTAGAAAAAATATTTTATATTTTCCAACAATTCTAATGATTGCTGCATATCTTCAATTACCATAAATTTCAGTCCTTCCTTTGTATATTTTTCTAGGTTGTGTTTGTTTCTAAATTTTGCATACTGCATCTTATTTATTGTTTTATGTTTACTTGTCACATACTTATATGCATTCCAGTTCTATTCTTAAATAATTCACAATATTCAAATAGTCCTGTTTGTTTATTTTTTAATAAACAATGTGGTATTTCTATTTCAAACTTTTTGTTTTTCTCTATTATTGGAATACACCATTCACAATTTTCACAAGTCTTTAACCCTCTAGATATCAATTCATCTTCTCTAATAAAACCCATTCTCTATTCCTCCGCTTCTGATAATTGTGTCATTATTGTGTCCGTATCATATTGTGTACTTAATTCAGTTTGTTCTAAAGCTGATAATACACATTTTTTAAAATATGCTTTTGGAATTTTTATTTGTGATCTAGTGTTTGCAATAGCATAGTTTTTCAAAGCATAACATAATTTTTTAGAATTAATTTCTTGCACTTTTTCTCTTGTATCTGGATTCATATACATTTCTTTCAAAACCCCTGACATTTCAATGGCAAGTTCCGGAGTAAATATATTCATTTCACAATTATGTATCAGCAATTCATATTCCATCTTTTCCGTTTCATCCATCATATCATCTAAAATTTTATTTTCGTTTGCTTTGTAGCCAGATGGAAAGATAGATTTCATTTCTTTTAATTTAATTTTATTTAATTTAATTTGATTTGATTTGTTATTTTTTGTTATAGCTTCCCTATACTTTTTTATAGCATTTGTTATAACTTTGTTATTATTCTTTATAACATTTGTTATAATTTTATTATTTCTTGAATAGCCATTTATTTTTCTCTTTGATAACTCTCTTATAGCTTTGTTATCGTTTTGTTTTCCCCATCTGTTTTGCATTGCTTTTTTACCTGCAGCACTTCTTTTTTGTTTTATTTCTTCGTATTTTTGCATTCTTCGAAGTAAACTCTCTGACCAAAACGAGTGTTTATCTGCATTAAATAGTCCATTTCCACTTTCTCCATTTTTATATTCATAAATACAATCTTGAATAAAATCTTGCACATTTATTGTTGTTCCAGTTTGCATTTTTATAGCTCTATATGTATTTTTGTCGAGAGATAATTTATATGTTGATTCATTCCTTAACATTTCTATAATAGCCCAATATAATCCATATCCGTTCTAATCCATAATCACATCTCATTGCTAATATTTTTGGATCTGTTAAAGCATTTGAGTCGTGACTAAAATAATAAGTGTCTTTGTTATTTGCCATTTTCTTTTACCTCTCCTTTCTTTTGTAAAATAACATCCATAGTTAATTGTTGATTTTTATATACATCTTTTATATATTTTTTTTCGCAAACTGGTCCAAATCCTTTTTGCATACTTCTCCACGTTTTTAATTCTCTTCCACACATTCTGCAATTGTATGTATTGTCTTTTATATTAGGACATTTTTTTAATGCATTTATTGCTAAACTTATGGCTTTTATATCATCCAAAAATACTTCATCTAAATCATTATTATGTATGAAACTTAATCTGTCCCTTTTCAAATCTTCTAATTGGCTTATTGCTTTCAAATTATTCATATATACCACCTCGTATTAAAATGGATATAATTTTAATTCAATATTTAATCCTGGTCTTGCAATTGTGGTAGATACTCCTGTTTGTTCATATACTTTGTTTTTCATAATCTGTTCGTTTGAGTTGTCATTTGAAAGATGACAAAGTATTATTTCTTTTGCATCCTTCAAATCATTTGCTTGCAAGAATTTTAATAAATTATCTAAACTAAAATGACTTTCTAATAGTCTAATATATCTTGATTTGTTTATTATTCCATTTTCGACATTTTCTTTTGCTATTTCTTTTATATAATTGCATTCCAAAAGTAAATAATTTACTTTAGTAAACCTATATTTTATGTAATATGTATCTGTAGCATAAAGCAATTTTTCTCCTGTAGGTTTGTACTGTATTAAAAAACCTAATGGTTCATTTGCATCGTGTTGTGTGTCAAATGGTAATATTATAAAGTTTCCTATTGAAAATTGCTCTAATGCTTTTATTATTTTAAATCTGTGACCTTTCAAATCTAATTTTGCAAAAGTCCCTTTTGATGCATATATGTTCATTCCATTTAGTGCGAAATTTGGTGCATATTTTAAATGATCCATATGTTCATGTGTTACCAACACGCCTTGAATACCTTTGAAATTAAAATCTAATTCTCTTTGAACATCTTTAAAATTGACACCTGCATCTAATATCAATCTTTCGTTCGATGTTGCTTCTATTAGGTAGCAGTTTCCCGATGAACTACTACCTAATATTTTTAATTTCATTAAAATGCTGGTCCTTCATTTTCAGTTATTTCTTCAGATACTATATTATCTTTGGCTGATGCATTTTTAGTATCTTGTATTTCTCCTGTTTCTATATCAATTACTTCTTTGTTAGATTTTTCTTGAATTTCATATTCTACTTCGTTTTCCTTTAATTCCTCATCAGATGTTTCAAATGCTTGTTTTATCATATTTAAATTACTATCATCTTTTGTATTTATGTAATATTTACAAATTTTGTTTATTACTGTTCTTTTGCACATATCTTCAGTATATAATGAATGCGTACTTTCCTTACTTTCCGGATTTAATTTTGACTTTTTCCATGATGTCTTTATTTGTTCTAATGTCATTACTAGGCTTTCTTCTGTGTCATCTTTATATAAAATTGTAGCATAAGCTCCTACAATCTTTGCTTTATTAATATTTTCAAAACTTCTTGTATGTGTTCTTATTAAAGTTTTTCCTCTTTTTATTTCTGTTTCAAATCTATCACCTTCATATATCACTTCTGCAGTAATATCTGCTATTTCTCCAAATTGTTTTGCAACTGTTATTGAACCAAAGTATGATCTCATTAAAGTTAATTGGTTTCCATATGGTATAAAATAACATTGATTTTTCATAGGATTTAGTCCTTGTATAACCATATTCAACAATGCATTTGCCACACTCTCTCTTGTACATACCTCTAATGCTAATTTTCCATTTTTATCTTTAACATCTTGTAATTTTAACCACGCACTTTTTAAAGCATTTTCTGGACTATAATTGTTTGGAAAATAAATTTGTCCATTTGATTGAAATTTTTGTATTTTATTTAATACATTATCTGTTATATTTGCTTCTTCTTTTACTACTGGAAGTTTGTTTACTTCCTTTTTTACCATTTCATTATTCATAATTATTCAACCCCCAAATCTTTCATCATTTTTATAAACTTTTCTGCTTTTTCTCCTTCTATTTTTCCTACTGCTACTTTTGTTGTATTGTTTTCCTTTTTTTCTTCATTTTCTACTTCTTGATCTGCAATTTCTAACGAACGCCCTGCTACTAAACCGCTTATAAAAGCTAAACCTATTTTTTCTAATTCATTTAATTCCTCTAACATATTATTTTGCCTCCCTTATTATAAATTTAATTGCTGTTCTTTCTTCATTTTCAATAATTACTGTGCTAAATGCCGGCACACATATTAGGTTAACCCCTGAAGATGCTACGAATCCTCTTGCTATTGCTATTGCTTTTACTGCTTGATTTACCGCTCCTGCTCCTACTGCTTGCATTTCTACTACTTCTTTTTCTGATAATACCCCTGCTATTGCTCCTGCTATTGCATTTGGGTTTGATTTGCTTGATATTTTTAACATTTCATTATTCATTTTTTATTTCCTCACTTTCTAATCTTCTGATACTGATAAGAATTCTTTATTTCCTCTGTATCCAAAGCACAAATTTCCATCATCACATATTAAGGCTACTTCGTCTAATGTTACTTCATTAGGACATTTATAAATTCTATATTCTCCATGTGCATAACAAGCCTTTCTTGAATAAACTATATCGTTTTGTTCTAATTCTTCGCTTGTAGGCGCTTTATGGTCAATATCACTAACTTTTAATATTCTGTATTTTTCTTTTAATTCTTCATATATCTGTCTATTTATTTTCATCATTTCTCTTTCATTTTCTTTAAAAGCATATGATGAATATACCTTTTTTTCCATCTTATGTCACCTCAATTCTTAGTTTGGTATCTTCGGTTACTATTAAGCTAATTATTTGTGCATTTATTGTGCATAATGTATTTATGCTTTCCCTGTTATCTATAAATATTGGTGCTGAATTATTGTAAAATCTAGATAATGTTTTTATTATGTCTAGTCCTGCAATTATTTTATGTGCGTTATTTACATCTGAATATGGAACTCCATTTACCAGTGTGTCGCAGCATTCTTCTAATCCACCATTTATTTGTGTCTTAAATAATCTAAAATTTACTATTTCAAAATTGCTATTTATTGCACTTTCCAACAATTCTATTTTCATTCTTGTAAATTCTTCTATTTGGAATTGTTGTGATTCTAATTCTTGAACTTTTTGTGCTATTTCTTCTTCTTGTTTTTCTAATTCTTCAATACGAGCTTTGGTCTTTTCTTGTACCTCTCTCTCATTTAGTTGTTTATCTATAATGTTAATTTGTTCTATAATGCTTGATTTTTTATTTTGAATTTCTGTTGTATCATCTTTAGTTACTTGATCTACCATTTCTTGTAGTTTATCCACTTCTTTTTGTTTTTCTTTATATTCTGGTACTGATGTTACATCAAATTCTTTTTCTTCAACTTTTTGATTCTCAATTGTGTCTAGCTTCTTATTAGTCTTTTCAAGTCTTTCATCTAATTCAGTTATTTCCTTTTGTAATTGTTCTCTTGCAGTCGTATTTTCATCTAATCTTGCATTTATTGTTTTACCTTCAGTATTTATTGCATCTTTTTCCATTCTCTTATGATTATTGAAATTTTTTTCCATTTCTTTTTTCTTTTCTTCAATTTGTTCTGCTTCCAACTCTCTTTTACAAGTAGGGCATATAAATTTATCTGGATCAAATTCTAATGTCAATTTATTTATTTCATCCCATTTTGTATATAATTCTTCTTTTCTTTTTGTATCTTGTTCTATCTTTTGACCACGACTCTCATATTCTTCACGTTTATGTCGTAGTTGGTTTTCTATTAATGCTTTTTCATTTTGAAGATTCATTGATTCTTGTGAATATTTGCTATTATGCTCTACTTCAAGTCTAAATTTCAAATTATTCAATTCATTTTTAGCAATTCCAAGTTGATCTGCTTTCTTAATGTTTTCTTTTGCTCTAGTTTGTATGTCCGTCATTTCTGCATCAATTTTTTGTAATTCTTCATTACACATTCTCTTTTCATTTTCTAAATCTTCATAGTTTATATTGTGTTCTGTTATCAATGTCTTTGTTAGTTCATCAATTCGAATAGGTATTTTTTCTCTGTCATTATTTAATTCTTTTATTTTAGCTGCTAATACTTTGTTATAATCTTCTATTGATCTGCCATCCAAATTTTCTTTTAATGTTGTAAATTTTTCATTAGAATTTAATATATTATCATCAGTTATTGTGCTCTTTGATATATTTATAAGCAATTCTCTTCTTTCTTTCCAAGACATTTGATTATTGAAAAATAATGGATCCGTTATAAGTTTGAATAAACTTTCTGGTATAATGCTATTTATTTTTTCTTCATAATCTTTCTTTTTTATTGGTACTTCATCAATCCAGTAATTAGTTTCGTGTCCAGAAAATTCTTGTTGTTCTTGCCCTCTTTTCTTTATCCATTTTTCTTTTAACATTTTTTTAAAATTCATATCTTGTCCATCAATTATTAAAGTCGCCTCAACCTCATGTTCTAAATAGTGAATTGGATTGTTCTTTTCATCTAATGTTTTTATATTAAAATCTTTTCTGTCATTGCTATCTTTATCAAAAAATAACCATTTAAATGCATCAAATATTGTTGTTTTTCCTGTTGCGTTTCTTCCATATATATTTGTATCTTTTCCATCAAAAACTATTTCCAAATCTTTTATTCCTTTGAAATTTTTTAATTTTAAGTTATAAATTTTAATTTCCATTATTACTCTCCTTTCTCATTCTATCCATTAGTTTTTCTGCATCTTCCATAGCCTCCTTGTAACCACATTCTGAGCATATATCTGTTTTATTGTCTCTACGGCTCAGTGCAGGTCTATCTCCTAATGGACCATTACATTTAGGACAAATTTTCATAATATCAATCCTTTCTACTCTTGATTTTCTAGTTTCAATGTGCTAGAATATTTTTAAAGCATTTTCTTAAGTGTTTTATAGAACTATTTTCTACTTTTGCGGGTATTTGGTAGTTCTATTATTTTTGCTTTTTCATCTTCGTCAGTATCATTTATAAGCATATCTTTGACCAGCGCTGAAAAATTATCTGAAGCAATTTCATAAATTTTTCTTAATTTTACATTTTTATCATTGTATTCATTTATGAAACAGAGTTCTTTAATTTTTTTGAATTGATTTGCACATTCTGTTTTTATGTCTTTAATTTCTTGATCTTTTCTATAAATCAATTCTTGAAGTTTTTTAATATCTAATGCTTCTTGACTATGTTTTCCCATCATATTTTTTCATCTCCTTTCTAATCTCCTAAGAATTCGCATAATAAACTAACTAATGTTGCTATAGTATATCCAAATATATATTTATATTGGTTTGGTATTAGTTGGGCTACAAAACTTCCAAATATACAAAGTAATATAATTGCTAATATTTGTTTTATGTTCATTGTTTTCCTCCTTTCAATTTTTTTAGTCTATATTTCATTTTTAATAATGTTAATAACATCTTTTTATAATTTTCTTTTGCCTCTGTTATATCAATACATTCATTAAGCAATTCTTGATAGTATTTAATCATTTGTTTTCTCCTTTTTCTAAAATTGATTCTAAAACTAATATAATAATTAAGCCTAAAACTGGTACTAAATATTCGCCACCATAGCCTTTGTAACCTCTTATTATAGTTGCATATTGTATTGATTTTATCGTCAATATTATTGTTGCTATAATTGTCAATAATTCTAATATTCTTATAATAAATTTCTTTTTATTAACTATTTTCATTTTTTATCACCTCCAATTTATTAACAAATCCTCCAATATTAAGTAATTTCATATTTTTTATAGCTGCATCTAATTCTTTCTCATTATGAATTCCATCTTTTGCAAGTTCTTTCCATATTCTTTTCTCTCTTTCATCTGGCAATCAAAACCTCCTCCTTCTTTGTGTGGTGTCCGCAATTTTTTATTATTTTCATAATTCCTCCTGTTCTATTCCACTTTGAGTGGAATTTAAGGGCAAATTAATAAATTCCATAGGTACATTATAAAGATTGCATAATTCTTTAAAATTATGTACATCTATAGATGTTTTTCCTTTCTCCCATGAAATGATTGTACTCTTACTTTTGTGTAGTTTATCAGCCACTTCATCAAGCGTATATCCTGCATTAATTCTTGCTGCAGTTAGTGTTATTCTAAACATTTTTCATTTCTCCTTTCCTAAGTTTAAAGTTATTCTATTACACTTTAAGTGGAAAGTCAATACTTTAAGTAAAATTTTTTTTACTTTTTTATTGTTTTTTTTTACTTTAGGTGTTATAATAAGGTCATATCAAACAAAAGGAGGTTTTAAGATGTTGTCAAAAGATGATAATTACAGAAAAATTTTTTCTAATAACCTTAATTATTATATGAAGATAAATAATAAGATTCAAGATGATTTGGTAAAAGATTTGGGATTAAAGACTTCGACTATTTCTAGTTGGTGTAATGGTCAAAAATTACCTCGAATGGATAAAATCGCACTATTAGCAGATTACTTTGGAATACACTTCTCTAAATTAATTGAAGAACGAACAGACAATAATTATTTTGAATTTGTTTCTGAAGATGATGCTATGTTTCCTTTATTAGACGTTGGAGATATTGCATTAGTTTACAAACAAACTAATATTGAAGATGGTTCAACCTTATTAATCAATATGAATAATCATAATACTATTAGAAAATTTATATTAAGTGATGATAAAACTTATTACAAACTAGTAGCAATGAATGGGTGTTATAAGGATATAGATATAAAAATTACAGAATTAAACAAAATTAAGATACTTGGAAAAGTTATCAAATCTGAAAATAAAAGTGCTTTTAAGTATAGGTAATAAAGGAGGAATGTACAATATGAATTTAGTTGCTATATTTTTTATTATTTTTATTATTTTTTGTTTATTTATGATATATTATACTTCGTCTCAAAAAACAAAATTTAGAAAAGAAATACAAAAAAAACAGCAAGAAAAAAATTTCACTTTATTTATTACATTATCACATATCTATGGTTTACCAGTTGCTCAAAATATGTTGACTCAAATATTTTCTAATCCAAATGAATATGAATTCATCACAGGTAATACTAGCTTTAAACTAGATAAATCAAAAGTAACCGATGTTTCTATAACTAACAATGTAGAAATTCAAAAAAATAATGTTTCAAGTATAGGCGGAGCTATTAGCGGTGGTATTCTGTTTGGAGCTGTTGGGGCAGTCATAGGTGGAAGGTCTAAAGAAAAGACTTCAAATATAATTCATTCTTATTTAGTTTTTACTTTTTTAGATAATAATGAAATAAAATATATTGCATTTAATTGTACTAATGCACTTCAAGCAAAAAAATTTGTGAAAGAATTTAAAATAACTAAAACAAAAGAAATTAATAATATTAACTTATAAAAAAGGATAATGCGTATTGTTTTGCGGACACCACACATTATCCAGAGCGTAAACACTATTGAAAGTGATTACTTAATTATTATATATTAAAGTACCTTCATTTTCAATAGTAAATTAAAAATTTATTAAAGAAAATGGAGGTTTTTTTATTATGGAAAAAAAGCAAAAATCAGCTTTATATGTTAGGGTGTCTACTACCCACCAAATTGATAAGGACTCTTTGCCTTTGCAAAGAAGTGATTTAATAAATTATACAAAATATGTATTAGGAATAAATGATTTTGAAATTTTTGAAGATGCAGGTTATTCTGGTGGTACAACTGATAGACCAGCATATCAAGATATGATGAATAGAATTAAAATGGGAGAATTCACTCATTTAATAGTATGGAAAATAGATCGTATAAGCAGAAACTTAAGAGATTTCTCTGATATGTATGATGAATTAAAAAAATATAATGTAACATTTATTTCTCGCAACGAACAATTTGATACTTCTACAGCTATGGGAGAAGCAATGCTAAAAATAATTTTAGTGTTTGCAGAACTTGAAAGGAAACTAACAGGAGAACGTGTTTTTTCAGTTATGATTTCACGTGCTCAAAAGGGCCTATGGAATGGTGCAACAGTACCCTTAGGATACGAATGGGATTCTGAAACTAAATTTCCTAGACCCTGTGATAAAGAGGCAAAAATTGTTCAATATATATTCGATCAATATGAGGAAATAAAATCTACTACAAAAGTTGCTAAAAAATTAAATATCGAAAATATACCTACCAAAAGAAATGGAACCTGGACACCTCGTACAGTCGGTAGCATACTTACAAATCCTTTTTATATTGGAACATATAGATATAACACAAAAACAAAAAAAACTCGTAGATGGAAGGATAAGTCTGAATGGGTTGTTTTAGAAAATAATCATCAAGCTATTGTCAATACAGAGCAATTTGAAAGAGTTTCTCAAATAATTCAAAATAATTATAAGGGTGATAAAAATTACCAAAGATCAAGTACAAATGTACATATATTATCTGGTCTAGCAAGTTGCCATAAATGTGGAAAAAAAATGCACTCTGGTTTGGATCGTGCTAGAAAAGATGGTTTTACTCCATCTCGTTATACTTGCTATGCGTTTAATGTGAATTATACTTGTGCAAATTATTCTAGTGATCTGGCCATACTTCCAGGTCTAATAAATTATATTGCTAATTATATGACATTACAAGAAAGAATTACTGCTAGGCATTCTTTGCGTGATATGGAAAGTATTTTGTTACGTGGAAAATATTTTGAAGATATAGATCATATTGAAAAACAAGATTTAAAGAACACCTATGATTTATTGATAAATAATAAAATTGTTACCTATAATTCATTTGAAGAAAAAAATAAAGAAGCTATTATAAGTCAAAATGTAATTTACGAAGCTGAAAAAGAAAAATATGAAAAAGCATTAAAAAGATTAGATGACCTTTATTTATATGATGTTAATTCTATGAGTCAAAAAGATTTTGTAATAAAACGTAAGGAAATCTCAGATAAAATTGAAAATATAAATAAAAAAATACAAGAAGTAAAATTTAATGATACACCATTTATCAATAATAAAGACTTCAATTTATTATCAAAAGCAAGTTTTTATTTACTAACTAAAAATTTATCAAGTGTAAAAAATATTGATGTAATTTCGCTATTGAATAATCTTGATAGACAAACCATAAAAGATTTTATAAATACAATTATTACAGATGTTTCTGTCGAAAAGGGAAAAATATATAATATTACTTTCAAAAATGGAATAGTTCATCACTTTATATACAAAAATGAACAAAAAATATAAAAAATACCCAAGTGACTTTTTCTTACAGCCACTTGGGTTTCATTATATCATATTTGATTATACACACGGACAACCGTAATGTAATTAGAGCAACGGTCTTTTTCTTTTTATTTTCTTTGTTTTCCATATTATTACTACCTTTCAGCGTTTTTTATTTTTTGAATTTTTCCCATATTTTTTGTTGTCCCAATAAAAA
>OJLA01000256.1_pt1 | contig 49933 bp, 39 predicted proteins | sample 1596611 | NCBI WGS metagenome assembly OJLA01 (sample SAMEA4350168, study PRJEB24818) | metagenome | biome: human; feature: gut; material: faeces | place: Denmark | collected 2013-09
ACCCTAATACTGATTACCATTTTTCCAGCATAAATCAATAATATTTATATTATTACTTAAGCAACAATTTTTTTGAAGATAAAAATAAATTAGATGAGGAATATAATATTTTAATAAATAATTATTAATTATGTGTTTATTTAGTTAATATTTTTTTTAATATTTCCGTTTTTTCACTTCGATATATTTCATTAACAAATTTGCTTAATGGAATGTATACAAGTTTATATTGATTGGTTTTAAATTTATTTATTAACACCTGATTCTCTTCATAATATTGTCTTATTTTTGATTGGTTTATTCTAATTTTTTCATCTTCTTCCTTTTTATTGTATTTTTCATACAATTCAATATTTGGCCATTTTATACCACTATATTTTATATCATCGGGATTTGTGTATGCCATCATAAAATGTACTATATCAAATCTTGAATATGAAAAAGTTCCATCATCAATGTTTTCAATCATTGCAACTTCTATCAAATCTCTATCAATTCTGTTACTTGTAAATCCATCGACCTCATTGTTCTCATTTACTACATTTTCACTATCAAATGTCAAATAAACTCCTTCTCCTAAATATTCCCTTATGTTTTTTGAATTAATAACTCTTGAGTATAGTTCATTATCGGAAAGTTGCATATGATTATTTTTTATTTTATTATAGACAATATTAAAGTCGATCAAAAGCGCAATTGTTCCATGAAAACCTTCTGAAAAAAACACTTTTTTTCTATTATCACCAATTAATCTTGAATTTCGTCCACAAGAAGGAACTATACCTTCAGCATAAACTCTTTCTATTGTGTTAATTGATGTTGACCTAAAACATTTCATAAGACTATCACTCCTCTTTAGTAAATAATTATAACATACTTCTCCTACTCTTTTTCTCTTTTATTTAAGATTAGCCATACTATTTATAGATTGGTAGTTTTTCTTGTATCAAAAGATTTAGACAACTAAAACCCGATACTACCAACTTAAACACTAAAAAAGTACCAACTTCTTTTGAAATTGATACTTTGTATATAAGTCCTTAACTATAAAAGTTCGGACATATTTCCCAATGGAGGGCCTAGTCGGATTTGAACCAACGATCGGGGAGTTGCAGTCCCATGCCTTACCACTTGGCTATAGACCCATAACACTATTAATATTCTATAATAAATTATAATATGTGTCAATAAAATTAATTACAAAAAAATAAGGATTTAGTCCTTATTTTCTTCTTTTGTATTTTCTTTTTCTTCTTCTATATCTTTTAATACATATGTATATACTTTATCTCTTATAGTAAAATCTAGGTATATTTTATCTGCATTTTTTAGTTTATCTCTTACTTGTATAAATACGTATTGATTTGTTACAAATGGTGTTACATCTGTTAACTCTAATCTATTATGATATTCTTTTCCATTAATTTCAAATCTTATGCTTCCAAATTTTGTTATGAACTTTGGATTAGAATACTCTTTTCCTAATTTTTCATAGTCATAATTTATATTTAAGTCTAATCTCATCAAAGTAAATGCAAATTGGGAAGTTTGAGAAGCAGAAATAACATTTACCCTTTTTGTACAATTTCCACCAGTACATCTTACTACATTATAATTGAAGTTATCTTTTAATTGTACTTCGTTTATTTTTAATTTTGTATTACCTAGTAGGCTTCCACTAAAGTCTAATTCTTCTTTTAACTTTGCAGTTTTCTCTTTTGTCGCTTCATTTTCTAATGATTTTGGAGATATTTTTATTTTTTTGTAATTATATATTAACTCTCCTTCATTATATTCAACATTATCTAAGTATTTTAGTTTAAATGAAGAATCATAGTATTCAACTGGTACTTCAAAGACAAATACAAAATCTCTTGTTTCATAAGCATCTAGTATTTGGCTAAAATAATTTACACCAAACTCAGTAAATTTAGAATTCATATCAGTAGTTGAAAAAGCAGCATTTGGTCCACCATAGTCAAGTTTCATTAATTTTGAATTTGCTTGATAGTCTAAGTTTGATTTGTTTTCATATCTAATCTTGGTAATAACATAAAAATATTTTGAGTTAATCATTTCTCCACGTGAATCTTTATTTGTTTTATAACTTTCTAATACTTTTACATTGTATGGTCCAACATCAACAAACTCATTTTCTTTATATATTTTTTCTCTAGTAGTAATGAAATTTATTACAAATACTAATACTACTACTCCTACAACTATTTCTATACCTGTAAATATAAATTTATTTTCTTTATAAAAGTATTTTAATAGTCTTAGTTTTTTCTTTGTTTTTGCTTTGATTTCTTCACTATCTAAGTTAAATTCAAATTCATACTCTTCATTATCTTCTTTTTCTATTCCTAAGTCTAGTAAGTCTTTTTTAAAGTCAAACCTTTTTACATCAAACCCAATTGCCCTTACAAAGCAGATTAATACAACTGGTATCTGAATAACTGATAATAACCTAATTATATCTCTTATAATATTAACTAGCCTTATATTAGGAGGAGAAAATAACATCTCATATATGAATGAGCTCACAAACATGTAGGCAAAAAGCAAAACAGTATAAGTAATAAATACATATACATAAAATAATATTGGCTTCTTTTTATGTCTTAATAAGTAAATAATACTTCCACATAGTATCAATATTAAGAAAGTAAATATGTACATGAAAGTTGTTACATAAGTTGATGATAAATCATCTTTAACTATTGATTGTCCATCTCTTATATATTGACTGAAAAAACTTACAATATTCCATGTTTTAAATATCAATATAAGTGAACAACACAAAATAAAAGCATGAATTATCTTAAAATGCTTTACCAAGAAAGCATATGGTCTTTTTAGTATCATCACAATCACCCTATGATATAAGTATACATTATTTTTTTGTTCTTATAAAGACTAAATCAAAAAAAAGAAGATTTCTCTTCTTATTTTAAGTAAATATCATATGGGTCATCTACTTCTTTTATTAATTTATCTTTTTTACCAAGTAAAACTATGCCATTTTCATTGTATCTATATATTGAATTACCCTTCATATAATATATATTATCATCATAAACCTTTATTTTTTGGGCATTTTTTTCTTCAAATAGCTTTATTTTTATTTCTGGATATTTATAATAAGCTTTATAAAATACCCCGTCTTTTACATATATTGCATATTTATTCTGTGGAAATAAAGAGTCATAATCTACTTTTTCAAAATCACTAGTTTTTTCACTAAATATTATTTTGTTATTATTCATTTCATCTACAGATACTTTTGTTTCTTCACCATTTATGTATGCGAAAGCATCATTTTGTTTGTCACCTGTAATTTTTACTTCATCAGTATATGGATCTATTTCGTATTGTTTTAATTCTTCTGTGTCGAATATATATAATTTATTATTATATACTCCATTAATATATGACTTTTTAGATATTTTATATATCATATTTATTTCTGTTTTTACGCCTGTTTCAATATTATATTTTACAAACGTATTAAAAGTTGGAGTTGAAATTAATCTAGGTATTAAATAATATTTACCCACTATTCTTCCAAGGTTATTTGGGGTCTCATAAGCATTTGTATAAGAAGCTGCGTGAAGATCATCTTTTTCAAAAAAGTATACTGATTGATAATCATATATTATTAATACTTCGTTTTTTGAAAGATAATCTTTATTTACTGATATATCTTTTTGCTTTTTTATTTCGCTTTCTTCACTATATTCAGTTTTATTTACATTTGGAAGTTTATTAACATATTCTTTAAATCCATCTGTTTCTTTTTCAGAATTCATAACATATAAGCCACCTTCATTAACACAAAGAGGACCTGATGAGGTGTTATCATACTTATAAAGTAATGAAACACAGTATAAATTCTCATCGCTATAAATTGAAACGTCTTTTACTACTTCTTTTTGCTTATTAAAATCATTATGAGTATCAAAGACAAAATCATTTTCTCCATCAGAAACTTTAAAAACGTAATAATCTCCACTACTGTTTTTTTTGTACTCTTCTTCAATCATAAAACCATTAACTTCATATTCGATTGTATGATTATTTTTAAAAAAAGTAATTACAGCTTGATAACATAAAAACATTAGAAATAGTACAATTGTAAACGAAATCGATTTTTTTATCATATATACCAACACCTTCTATAAACTTAGTAGAAACAGTTCGAATAAGGAATTTCCTGAAATGTTACTACATTTTGATCTATAATCTATATCTGCTAGAGTATCTAATAAATATAATAATTTTTTTGTGCTATAATTATCACAATTATCTTGTGCTACTTTAACTGAATATTCCTTAGCACCTAAAATATTACATATATTACTTGTGTTATATTTTTTTTCTTTTAATACTTTTACACAATACAAATTTCTAATACCATAGGCTACTCCAGCGACTATATTAATTGTATCCTTTTCTTTTTGAGATACTCTTTTATAAATATCGATTGCACTGTCTTTGTTTCTTTGAACAATAGCGTTAACAAGAGCAAAGATATCCTCATCATAATCTCTTAAAACAATATTATTAATATCTTCTATAGTTATATTTTTATCTTTTTCACTATATTTATAACATTTTAGTTTTTCTAACTCATTAAGAATTTTCTCATTATTATAAAGACAATAACTTGCAAAATATTTTACTGTCTTATTATCCATAGTGCATTCTTTTAGGTTATTTTTAATTAAAACCTCTGATGATACACGTGTAGTTATTACTTCTACTTCTTTATTTAAGAAATCTTTTATTTCACTTTTTTCATTTATTGTATCATTTACAAGAATAAGATAGTTTTCACTAGGATTTTGATAGTATTTTTTTAATTTAATTAAACATTTTTCAGGGTCTTTATCTAAGAAAGAGCAATAATAATAGATAATTACTTTTCCATTTGACAAAAAGTTATAGGTATTTAAGTCTTCTAAAACTGTATCTATTGATGTTTCTGGATAGTTATACCTTACAATTTCTATATCTTTTTGTTTAATATCGTTAATTATGTTATTTATTCTAGAGTTAATAGTAATTTTATCATTTGATACAATAATGTAATTATTCTTCATTTTTATTATCTTTTGGATACTTTCTTTTTAGTGTAATCATATTTTCACTAATATTTGTTTCTATCTCATCAAGGGATGCTTTATCAATATTAGTGAATACTATTTCTTCTTTTATTGTATCAATTATTACTTTACCCCATATTAGTCCTGCTCTTATGTTTAAGTCGTTATACATGTATGGCATTACAGAATCTAAAGCATAGCCAAATAAAACACGTTTTCTTCCAATTAATATTCTCTTATTTGTTATAGCAATTACTCCTGTTGAAAAGATATCATACCATTTATCATTCTTTTGACCTGTAAATATGTATCTTACTTCTTCATCTTGATTAAGATGTTTTTCAATTATACTGACATTTTTTCTTAATCTCCATGCTATGGTAAGAGGATATTTTTTCTTAAATTTTTTTATTTCTTTATATAGATCCATAATACTCACCTTTTATAGAATATTATTAATTAAATCATCAATAAACTTTATAATTTTATTAAAAATATCAACAATAAAATCTATTATAATTCCTATTATTCCTTTATCTTTTTCTTTTTTAGTCTCTTTTTCTTCATTATCTTTTTCATCGCTAGCTGTGTCAACTATTTCATCTTTCCAAATACCTAGCTTATTTAATTTAGCATATTCTTGTGCTTTTTTTAAATCTTCTGCATACGTATATTCATCTTTTATATACATTATTCTTGCATATCCATTTTTAACTAGGTCTTCTTGTAGTAAAACATCATCTATAACTACCCATGCTTGTATTCTTCCAAATTTATCTTCTATTTCAATATTTGGTTCATACTGTATTTCTATTTTTTTAGCACTTTTCAATGATTCACATACGTAGTTACTTACGTAACTTTCATTTATTTCGTCAGTTTCATCATCTTTTATTTTTTCATCTGATTCAATCCCAAGAAATTTAACATTTATTTCTTCTACCCCTAGCATAAAACGTGCAGAGTCACCATCTACACAATTACTAAGTGTAACAGCATCTTTTGTTAATTCTTTGGAGTATGACTTAATAGGCAATATAATCAAAAGCAATAACATTAGTGTAAAAAATCTCTTCATTATCTCACCTCTTTTATAAAATATTAATCGTCAAAGAAATTATCAAAGAATTTTTCATCGTCTGCAACATCATCTAATTTAATCGTTGTTGTTGGTTTAAACATATTGTTCTTTTCTTTTTCTTCTTTATATTCATTTACTTGTTGTTCAAGCATCTCAATCATTTTTTTGTCTTCATCATTTTCTTCATATGGTTCATATTTTATTTCTTTTGGTGTTTTTTGTTTTTCTTGATCATGCTTTATTTCTTCGTAAACTGCTTCAATTGGTTCTTTTTCTTGCTTTCTTATAGATATTTCTTTGTTTTCCTTATAAGATGGAACAACCTTTTCTTCTTTAACTTCCTCATCTAGATAAAGATCTGATAATTTATCATTAACTTTCTTTTCAATGTCTATGTCATCAAGTAGAAAATCATCATCATCATCTAATAGTTCTATATTTGTATTTGACTTGTTATATTCCGAAATACTCATTGGTTTCTTTTCTTTTTTTTCTGGAATTTTTTCTTCTTCTTTTATTTCAGTTTTTTCTTTGATTTCTTTTACTACGTTTGGTTGAACTGGTTTGTTTTCTTTATTCTTCTCTTGTTTAGCCATTTTTTCCTCTTTTTCAAGTTCAGCAAGTTTTTCATCGATTTTCTTAACTATATCTGATACTGAAATATCTGGTTCTTTTGATCTTAATGGTGGGAACATTGGTCTTGCTCCACCACCTGAAGAATTATTAGATGGATCCCCCATAAATGGGAATCCCATAGGAGAACCTTGTCTTGAATCTATAGATGCCATAACTTCGTTCATTTTTTGAGCTTTCTTTTCTTTAACAAATTCTCTTATGTCAAAAACTTGTACTTTTTGTTTTTCTCTTGTTGGATATCCAACTTTTGGAGATGTACAGTTTCCCCAATCTATTTTGAAATCTGGTACAAATGACGTTTTGAATGGATTTTTTCTTAATCTTAGTAAAATTTGATCAAACTGCTTCATTCTTTGTAAATCACTTACTGTAGCAAGTGGAGTTGATGCTGTTTTATCATCCTTTTTAGATTTCTTTTCTCCACACAATTTACTTATCTCTTCAAGAGCTGCTAGTTCTGTTGATATCAAATATATGATATTACCACAGTTACCTTTTATAGTTTCTGCATCATCTTTTCCGTAAACTTTGTTTAACTGTGCAAAGTTTTGGATAATTAATGTAAATCTTACTTGTCTTGAACGGGCTGCTGTTATCATTGTTGTAACGTCTTTTAATGGTGGCATATTAGCAAACTCATCTAGTAAGAAGTTTGTTCTAACAGGTAATTTTCCACCATTTTCTTGTGCAACATCGATAAGTGTTTCGTAAGCTTGTTTAATAAAAATTGTAGCTAGTGGATGGTATGTTCTTTTTTCATCCTGAATTATTATAAATACTGCAGTTGGTTGTTTTCCTATTGAATCTAGTGTAAAATCACTATGACTTAACATTTCTGATAAGTTTTCACGGGAAGCAAACAATTTAACTTTTTGTTTAAATACTGAAATAATTCCACCTTTTGTATCACTAGGTGCCATTACTGTACCACTTGCATTTACATAAGCAGCACTTGTTGGTTCTTTATAACTAAAATATTCTTTAATATATGTAGATCCACCAAATTTATCTTCTCCTACTGTTGCTGTCATATTAATACTATTGATATTAATTTTATCTTCAGTAGTATCTTCAAACATTGCAAGAGCAATTCCAGAAAAGTAGTCTGCTGCTGTTTTTTCCCAGAATGGATCGGAATTCGCATTTGATTCGTCATACAAAATATTTAATGCAAGGTCATCAAGTAACTCAATTGCTTTATCTTGATTTCCATTTTTGTATAATTTATATGGTAATTCAAGTGGATTCCAAGCATTACCATTTTGTGGATTACGGAAGTTTAATAAAATGATATTATAACCATTCTTTTTTAGTAATCCACCAGTTTTTTCATAAATTTCTGCCTTTGGGTCTGTTACAATTATTGACTCTCTTTTCTTAGCAAGTACTTTCATTGCTGGCAAAATTGTACATTGTGTTTTACCACTACCAGTAGAACCTATTACAAGTGTATGATATTCTCCATTATCTACCCATAATTCTTTACCATTACTAATTAATGGAACTCCAGCAAACTCTGATTTATCATCAGTTGTATTAACTTTTTCAATATTTTTATCTGTTTTAATTTCTTTTACTTTAGCCCAACTACTATATCCACCACTTGATTTTCCGCTAATACTTAATCCAATTCCTTCTTCAAATTCAAAGAAGTATGAATTAACACTTAGAATTAATCCACCTAGTGAAATAAAGTAAAATATTAACGTGTAATATAAATAATTACCAGTAAATGCCTCAATTGGATTTAAACCATAAAACCTTCCTTCAGAAGCAAGTAGAGGAATATTTAGTACTCCTAAAGCAACTACATAAAGTAAAAATAAAGCAAATATTAAAAATATTATAACATCTCTTTTTGATGCAACAAACTTGAATTTCATAGAGAATTCACATCCTTAAACATATATTAAATAATACCATAATAGTACATTTTTTTCAATAAATATAGACTATATAGAGTTTTGTTCTACTCTTTTTTTATACATTAAATAACTAATTAATCCTACAATTATAAGAATAAGAATAATAATAAAGTACCAAATACTATTATTTTTATTTGCTTCTTCTTTTAAATTTGTATCTAGTATCATATAAAGTTTATTTAGTCCATCAGTATTTCCTTTATGTACCTTCCACGTGTATTCACTGTTTTTCTTTATTCCATTACTAGATACTATTTTATTATCTGATTCGATTGTTATTTTCAATTCATCAAAATTTTTAAAATTGTTTATGAAGTTCCATGAAGAACCACCTACTATTGTAACAATATTTTCATTAATATCTACTTGAAAACCTGGAAAATGTTCATTTGCTATTGCTGAATCATTATACTCATCAAGCTCAAATTCGTGTGTTAATCTAAAGCCTATTTTTCCATCTTCATTTATATATTCTTTAGTGTAATAGCTACAACCATCTTCGCAAGATTTATCACTATACAAATCATAGAAACTAGTTGTTAAGTCATATGTTTTTCCATAGATTTTCGCATAATCTTCAAAGGTTCTTCCAGCTTCATCTTTTATATTTAAATTATCTTTATTTTCTTCAATGACGGTTAATGTTTCATTCACTTTTCCATCTTTTATTGTTATTTTATATTCAGCAGTACATCCAGTCATAAATATTGCAAGAAGTATTATCAAAAGTTTTTTCTTCATTTTAATCCTCCATTACCATGATAAAGAATTTTGATTAGATGAATTATTATAATATTCATCTAATAGCAATACTACATACGTCATTGAGTTAGATTTTAGCTCACTTTTTGGTATCTTTCTTGTTTTTCTTCCGTTTTCTGCTATTGTTATTGAACTACTATCTGTTCCTACTATTAACATTACATGATTTCCTGATCCGTTGTGATCTGAATATAAGACATCTCCTGGTTGAATCATTTCTATTACCTCATCTTTTGATGCTCCATTAACAGATCCACTTAGTACTCCAAATGAAGGGGTTAGTCTTACTCTTACTGCACCTGGAAAATAATCTTCACTTGAATTTACTCCAGCCATTCCTGTTGCGTAAGTTGATCCTCTACTACATAAATCCATTCCACCATTACACATTGACCATCTAACAAAGTTGGCGCAATTTAGTCCAAGTCGACATGGTTTTGGTCCTGAACAACCAGTTGCATAATCAGCATATTCTCCCCATTTGCTATTAACTCCTAATTTTCCTTTTATATCTGGATTATAACTACCACCAACATAACCACCTCTATGGTCATATGGATAAGTAAATCCTCCTGTCATTTTCATAGTACATTCAAGAAGACCTACTCCTGCTTCTACAACAGCGCCTCTTGTCCCCATTCCTTTTGAATTTACTCTATCTCCTATACAGTTATTTAAGTCATCAACTGTATATCCATTAGATGATAATGCTTCTGTTAGTGATGTGTTTAATGCTGTTCCACCTATTGTGTCACCATTATAATTTGCATCTGTTCCTGATTGCCCAGTACCACCTTTTTCTCCAGTATAAAAAGGTATATCTTTACATTTTCCATTTTCTAGAGAACTTGAAAGAACTCTTACTGCTGCTCCATGGAAGAACATTCTAAGTAATGCATCTTGATCATATCCAAAAACCTCATAATATTTTAGTCCATATTGACTTGCTCCTCTTCCATGACCTCCAGTTGGTCTATAACTCCAACCATATTCTGTTTCATTATTATCATTTTGTCTTGTAATTCCTTCATTAGTCCAACATACATCTTTAGTTGCTTGACTAGGAGTTCCACCTGGCCATGTTGGAGGTTCAGTATTTGATGGTGTGTACCTTATACTTTTTCTATCGATAATTTCATCATGTGGTCTTGAATTATTATTTTTAAAACATGGACAATCCAAATATTTACTATCAGATTTAATGAATTCTTTTCCAGTTATTTTTTCATAGGCTTCAGGATTAATTGGTAGCGATTTTTGTTGTTCTGGTAAATAGTAAAATCCATTTTCTAAGACATTTTTTTGTGGACAAAATGCATCATACTCAGTTTTCCAAACTTTAGGCGACTTATATTGTGATAATACTAGTCCTCTTGTTGCTTTAACTGCTTCAGCAATTTTAGGATATTTTTCTGGACTATAATTTGGATTATAGTTTTGGTCGTTTGAACTATTTTCAATTGTTCCAGATCCATCTGTTCCTACTACTGCAGCTGCTTCTGTTCTTGCAAGAATTGCGAAAGCTTTCAAAGACTCCATATCACCACTATTATACTCTGCAAGCATTACTCCACCAATATATTGATCTTCGAATTCTACTTGTGAAGTTGTTCCTGTTTTAGGGTCATACACATTTATATTTTCTAGAGTACTTTCTATTACTTTATGCCCTTCACAATCCTTTCTTATTGAATCATAATATAAGTAAATATAATTTACTGTATCTACTATTGTACTTTTATTTGCTTCATAGTTTTTTTCGGTATCTTCTACATATTCATCACTTAGATAGTCTTTTAAATAAGTATGAATAAATCCATTCGGATTAATTAGATTCCAGAAATATACTCCACCTGTATCTGGTTCTTTAACATATTCAAATTCTTTATTTGCATTGTTTGTTTTATAGTATATTCCTTGTTCAGTTGAAAGTGTGAATACAGTTGGTGCTTTGTATTGTCTATAACTTGGAGCTTCTGTGCACACTGCGTTTACTTCAGCACCTGCCGCATCACGAAAGCCTTTGAACCAGTTAACAGGATTTAACCATCCCCACCATGGAAAAACATTTTGCTCTAAATCATTTTTAGCATACTGCTCCATTGTTTCTTCTTCACCACATTTTGCTTGAACATTACCTGGTGACTCTGGATTTATATATGTTAATATTTGCATTTTAGCAAGTAGTTCGGACTGATCTGCCCATGTTGATAAAAAATCTTCCCATGTATATGATTTTCCTTGAAAATAATAGCACTCTTCTGCTCCACAAGAACCATCATTAACAGGTTTAATAAGCCCATTTTCAATTGGAGATATCAAGGTAGCAATAATTAAATACTTATCTATTTCTAATTGATATTTATCACTTACTTTATTTACTTTTTCTACAACTTTTTCGTATAGGTTTGGGTAACCTGCGAAAATATTGACATCAGGATCATCATATTTATAATCTTCAGATTCAACAGTTCCATCATTTTCATTACTAAATATTTGACTGTCTGCATTTTTAAAAATTGAAACCACAAGTAAACATAGTATAAAAACTGGTAACAGAAAAGCAATGATTGCTAGGATTAATTGTTTTTTCCTTCTATCTTCTTTAAATAGTTTCAATACATTTTGAATACCTTTTTGTGGAGATTCAGCTTTTGCATAAGCGTCTAAATATTTCTCTCCCTTTTCAGTTTTCAAAGCTTGATCTGCAACAGTTCCTGCGCCTGGAGCTACGGAATTTAATCCAGTTACAATTGCTTTTTTTGCAACTTCTTTTTTTTGTTTTTCTTTAACTCTTTCTAGTCTATCTGCTATTTGATTATCTGGTTGTATATGTTGGTTTCCAGAGTTATTTTTATTTTTAAAGCCGTTATTATTTAATCCATTTCTATTTTTTACTTGTTCAAGATTAATATTATTAGGGTTTTCTCTAGTGGCTCTTTTAGGTACATTATTTGAATTTGTTTTATCTTTATGATTATTTGCTAAATATGCCATACTACCACCGCCTTTTTTTACAATATAAGCTATTTTAATTATAACACTTTATTATATTTTTCCTAAATAAAATATTAAAAAAAAACAGATAAATCTGTTTTTTGTATTCTATAGTCCTCCACCACTACCGAATGAAGATAATTCTTCTGGTGTTACGACAACATTTATTCTCATTCTTCTATTTCCACAAACGAATAATGCTTCTCCTTGATTATACTGTTTAATACTTTCTTTCTCATTGTCATTTAGGTCGATTAACAATCCTAAATCTTCTGTTGCTTGTTTCTTTAATCCCATTACGATATAGTAAGAAGCATTATCAAATATTGCTTTACCTTGCATTAATACTCCAGGAGCAGCAAAGTCACTTGGTTGTTGAGTTATAATGATTGTTCCTGTGTTATATTTTCTTGCACGACGTTGTACTTGGGCTAAGAAGTCAGCTCCCAAAGTATTATTATCTCCTAATAATACGTGAGCCTCATCAACCATAAGAATTGTATCAACTTCTTTATCCAAACAAAGTCCCCAAGCATATTTTAAAATATTAAAGAATAAGGCATTTTTAATATTTGTTTCAGCATTCATTAACTCTTTGATGTTAAATACAATGAAGTCACTTTCATGTGTTATAGTTGTATGTCCATCAAAATAATATTTTAAATCTTTAGTAAGAGGTCTAATTTTCAACTCTAGACGTTCCATTATGTCACGTTCTTGAGTATGATCTGTCATTGACAAAAGAATTGCTTTAATTGTTTCATAAACATCTGAAAATGTTGGATAGTCTTCTGGTTTAAAATTATAGAAATCTTTATCAAAATCAATTCCAAAACGTCTATATGTATCTTGAACAACTTCACTAAATAATGTTAAAACATCTTCTTCGATTGAAGGGTCATAATATTTCATAAATGCTTTTAAAAATTGTAATGTTCTTGTTAGAATTGTATATCCAAGACCTTGTTTAATTTCGTCTTCATCAGCATCTACAACAATCTGTAAAGGGTTAATCATTCCAAATTCTCCACCTTTACCTAAGTCAATAGTGTCTCCTCCAAATGCTTTAGTCATTTCTTCAAGTTCGTTTTCTGGGTCAATTGCTACTATTTGACAACCATTTCTTATATGATTTCTTAAAAGTAGTTTTGCTGTTGTTGATTTACCACTTCCTGATGTACCTAACAAAATTAAGTTAGCATTGTTTCTGTTGTTTTCTTTCTTGATTTTATATAGGAATTGGTTAAATAAAATAACTCCTCCAGAGAAATCAACTCCTAAAAGAGCACTTAATCCTGGATCTTTAACACTATCAAAGATAAATGGATACATTGCTGCAATTGTTGGAGATGGTATTGGAGTTCCTATACGTTCTTCTATATCCTGTTTTGGAAATATTGGAATTATTGATTTTAAAGCTTTTTCTTGCTCAAATCTTAATGATACTCCACGCATTTCCATCGCTTCCAAATAACTTTTTACGTTTGTTTTTTTAAGTTCTAGTTCCTCTTTTGTATCAGCAGTTATCATAATATGCATTTGAAAATCAAATATCTTAGCTTGAGATGCTGCTATCATAGTAACAAATGACTCTAAAGATTCATAGTCAATACGAATTCTTTCTTGCATTGTCCTATCTCTTTCATCTTGATACTTTTGTTTTAAGTCTGCAATTTGTTTATTCAACATTTTAGAAACTATTGAAAATGATACAGGAATGTGTTTTATTACTATTTTTATTCCTGGCATACTTGTTAAATTAGATAAGTATCCTGGAGAAATAAACTTAGGAAAAGATACAACTGTGATTATGGTTGCATATTTATCACTTATAAAGAAATCACTAGGATAAAATTGTAACCCTTTTGGGGCAATCTCTGATTTAAAACTACTCACTTTGAGCCACCACCGTTCTAAATTTTGTTGTCTTTCCCCCATTTAAGAAGTTATCAAGAATGACTCTTAAATCTTCATTTGATGTTTGTTGAGCAGATAATCCAGCTGTTGCCAAAGAATTAATTAAAGTACGAATCTTCTTTTGAATTTTCTCTGGATCTTTTTCTTTAAATAATATGTAGTATTCTGTATCTACAACATTATTATTTATAAATGAATTACCTTTATTGATGTCTTCTGCAATTAATTTTCTAATTGCAGGTGATTGTTCTTGATTATATCTTAATTGTAACTGAGAAAGATATATAGAAATATCTACTGGTCTATCTGCTACAATAAGCCAAAATTCAAAATCTATTTGGTTGTACATATTTCTTAAGTTAACAAGTACTGATTGTTGTGATTCATAATCAAGAATAAAAATATTTCGTGGTGCAATTTTAACACCTGTTACTTTTTCTTGATTATTTAGTACTATTGCGCCACTTGTAATTCCCTTTACAGGAACCCAGTCCTCAGTATATCTACTTTTTACTGTCGCCATTATCCCTACACCATCCTTTCCAAATGTAAGTTTGTCTATTTACAAAGTAATATCTATATATTTCTTGTAATAATACCATTACATTATGCTGATTCGGTATTGGTAGAACTAGTAACAATCCTATTCCAGCTGGTATTAATGTAGATATTGCTATCCATGTATTTGACATTTCTTTTTGAAATACAAATAGAAGAATTAATGTACAGGTTATACCAACAAGAAATACTACTAAATCAACTGGTCTAAAATAACCTAGTATAAGTTTTCCCCTATTAGCATTCGCAGGGATTAAATAATTTCCATCCATTAGTTATCACACTTTCCTTATTATTTTTTTGCACTATATCTATCGTTAGCTTTAGCTTTACTTTGTCTTCTTTTTAACTTAGCATTTTCAATATTAATGTCTGATTGTCCATCTTTAAGAGCTTTTCTAAGTCCAGCTCTACCAGCAGGAGAAGTAGTATCAATAGTATGTTCAACTTTATGACCACTAGCATCAGTTGTAGTGTATGTAAGATTATTTGCTTGTTCAATGTAGTATTCTAATGTACTGTCGCCACCAAATCCACCATTTGCAATATAGTCTGCCTCGTTATCAGTAAGCAATGTTCCTTTTTCTCTTTCATAATCACTCATGTTGACAGTATGAGTAGTCCCACCTGTATCTACTATATCAAATGAATTTCTACCGGCTGTTTTGGCTGCTTCATATTCAGCATTTACACTTTTATAATTAAACTTTGAACCACTGAAAAGATTTTTGAAAGATCCTGATGAATTATCTGACTTAACCATTTCACTTGATGCTCTATCTAAAATATTTTTCATTATTGCAGATTTACTGTCATTTGCAGAAATTGCTTGAGCGATTCCTGTAGCTTCAGTTGAACCAAACATTGCATTAGAAATTGAACTTCCCTGTCTACCCAACCAAGTTGATCCTGCAGCTCCAGCGTTCAACACTCTTGTATTTCTTTCGTTTTGTGCTTTCATTACAGCACCAATTCCAGCATTCTTACCAGTTAATGCTTTAACCGCTGTTCCAGCACCAGCTCCTGCTCCTAATAGACCTGCTCCTATGTTTTTGGCTATTCTTAAACCGTTATGTTCTTTTCCATTTTCAGTATCTGCCATATAACTTGCTCTTCCTGATGCAATACCAGAACCGATTATTCCTGCTGCTCCAACCGCAGCTCCACCAACAAGACCTGCTGCTTTTCCTAATGTTTTAACATCATCAAACAATCCGCCTCCAGAATCTTTAATTCCTATTGCATCTTTGATAAATTTTGGAGCTTCTTTAGCAAAGAAGATTAATCCTAAAATTAATAATATTGTTAGATAAGTTGATCTAAATCCATTTTCTTCTGGGAAGTTTGTAAATATTCCTCCATCATCACCAGCTGCCACTATCATATGGATTAAAACTACAATTAAATACACTAATCCTAGTTTTAGGAATATATCTAGAAATGTCTTTATAAGACTATGTATCCACTTTGAAAAGGCACCATCTTTTGATCCTTTAGGATCTATTAAAGACATTATTGGAATTGGTGCAATAACTTCTAAAATTATAAGCTTAAAAATACGTTTTGCAATGTCAATAGTAATTCCTAGTAGTAATGCTGCTACTAAAATTCCTACTACTGATGATACAAAAACCATATAGCTATATTTATAATATTTTGAACCAATTATATCAAGTGGTCCTAAACTTATATTAAATTTGGAACATGAAGTATTTATATTATTGGCAAAATCTGCAAGACTTTGTATTTTTGGTGTATTACTTAAAGTACCATTTCCACAATAATGGTCTAAATCTTCAGGAGGTGCAAAAAATCCTGACAATGTTGCAGTTGCTATTTCTTCTGACGTTGTTTCTAGTGTTGATGAAACATCTGAACTTGAGAAAGTTCCGCCATACTCACTATCACCAAATATTAATCGTGGTAATGTTGGTAAAAATGCATCTTGAGCTCTTGATAACAAACCTTTTTGCCCACTACTACCGAACAAAAATGAAGGAAGTGCAATAAGGGCAAAAAGCATTATAAATACTCTTTGGAAAAGTTTTCCAACTCCTTTTTCTCCTTTATCTCCCATACTATCGGGATCAATAATATATTGAAAGAACGAAAATGTTAATTTAAAGGCCATAAAAATACCCAAAACAACATAAATTCGTTGATAAATTCCGTTAAAAACATCTGAATTTGTAGATAATTTTGATAGGTCAAAAACACCGAACAAAATCCATTTGATTAGTCCATATATAATTTGATCTAGGAAGCCAAATATACCTCTTATTAAATTCATCCACCAACTTTGTACTTGAATTCCCATGAGTTCACCCTCTTACTTATTATAGAATTATTATAGCATAATAAATAATAATAATAAATATATCATTATTATTTATTTTCTTCGTAATATGACTTAATTTGATATGGATTTTCTTTTGTTCCATCTCCATCTTTGAACACTGTTCTAGCACCTAATTTAACTACTGGTCTTATGTTAGCTTTATAGTTGCAAAGATTTGAACTAGCATATTTTCTTGATACTAGGTATGCTTCGTTTGTTGTTTCAGAGTTTGCTGTTAAAAGCCACCAATAATCATCAAATTGTGATAGATAGTTATAATTTCCGCAGCTTTTTGCAGATATGCTATTACAACCATCATCTAATGATGCACTCATATAGTAATACGCAGGAAGAAGTGACATATACTCTTCCTCTAGAGTAGTTTTACACTCACTACTACCATCTATACTTTCGTCAGTTAAACTTCTTTTTCCAACACAAATTGTCATTGGAGAAATTAAAGTTTTAATTTTACCACTATTATAAGGTTCTTTATTAGTAATTGATAGTTCTCCATCATAAAACTCTCTTACTTTCTTATAAGCATTACTTTCAAGGCCGTTTTCCTCATAAATATTTACTCCTTGATATTTATTTGTTTCCTCATTATATTTATCATCCCAAGAATAAGATTTTTGTGACGCATTTTCAAGTATAATCATGATGTTATTTTGATCATCAATAGCTACTACTCTCCAAATATTTTCATCGATTTTAAGATAGTTATTAACATCATCACCACGGAATACATACTCAATTGAATCACCGTTATAACTTGAGTTTTCATCAGTTATAAATTTTCCATCAACTTTTGCATATAGACCTGATCCATATGTAACGCCTTCATTATTGTCTTCAATTATTTTGTCAGCTAATGTGGTAGTATTATATTTACTTCCACACTCAAGATATGGAACATAATCATAGTTTCCATTTCCTGCATTAAAAATACGAACCCCACCTATACAACTTACGTCATCCTTAATATAATCTGATAATTCATTCATATAATCATTTGATACTAATCTATCAGAAGAAACTGTATACTCTTCACCAGGTTCAGTAGGCAAAAAATTTACATCATTTTTCTTATTATCTTCAATGTATTTTTTTGTTTTTTTAACAAGTAGTTCTTCTACTTCTTCATAAGAATATTTTTTCCCCCCACTTACAGAATTTTTAAGCAATAAAACTATTACTAATAATACTAATAATCCTATTAAAATTCCAACGTATTTCATCATTTTTTTGTCCATGTTGGTCACCTCTATCTATATTTTATCATTGTAAAAAAAAAATACAAGAAAAAAAGGAAGTAATCTTCCTTTATCTACTATTCCAACACTGAAACCAACCAGTGGTATCAGCATCATCTGATCCAATAAGTCCCATAACAGCGTCAACTAATGTTACTGCAAAGAATACCGCAACTGCTGCTATTGCACGTTTAATAAATTTACCTTGAGCTGCTTTAATTTCTTTTTCATCACTTGCTAATACAGCCTTTGATAAATCAATTACACCCATTATCAATAGTGCAATTGGAATTATTATTTTAATAATATTAAATAAATTTTTTACAGTGGATACAATTGGACCTAATCCTCCACATACATCATCTGCAGCTACTAGAAACATATCCATAATAACACTCCTTCAATTCATATTGTTATAATACAATATCATTTTCTTTTTGTCAATATTCGATTATACCATTCCTAAACGATTAAGTAAATCATTTATTTCACGTGGACGCTCACGATCATTTAAAGGTGGTAAAACATAGAATATTTCAACTCCTGCTTCAGATGAGAATTCTTTAACATCTGCTTCAGAAAGAGTTGATTTATTTATAATAATTTTTTTGTCTCTTATTTTGCTAAAAATATTTCTATCTCTTAGCATTAATTTATTTAATTTTATAACAGAAGGTTCTATAAGGTATATAGTGTCATCACAAATAGAATCCTCATATTCATTTAGATCAACTAAAACGAAGTTATAGTCTTTAGCTTTCATTAAATCTGTTGCTAAAGAATTCTTATCTGAAGATAACATATTTTTTTCTCTATAAAATGAGAAATCCCTTTTATCTACTTCTATTGAAAAAACTGATAAATTATGATTATCTTCAAGTTCTTTCTTCATCATATATACAAGAGAAGTTGCACCAGCACCATCAGTGATATTCTTTACTCCAAGTGTATGAATTCCACTATAAGATGGTTGTGTTTGCTCATATTGTTCTACTGGTTGTCCTACGTTCATCATTGGTTGTGGCTGTGGTCCAGCTCCTATTTGATGAAGGTGTGCTACTTCTTTATATGTATTTGGTGTATTTAATAAATAGATTACTCCATCACCATTAGTGGTGAAATTGTAATACCCCATTGATATAAGCTTTGATAAAAAATAGTTATTTGCGACCTGTGAACTAGGTGGAATTAACAAAATTATTTTATCAATTGGAAGCCCTATTGATAATTTTTGATATGTTACTACATCTTCAGATTGTTGAAGTGCAGTAATATCAATTATCATTCGTGCGAAGAAAAAGTTAGTAAAAGTACTAATTATCTCATCGGCACTAAAAGTTCCTCTAAGCGTTTTTATTATTTCAATATTTAACGGGGTTAAAATATTTTCTTGTTGATTTACAATTAATACGTTCATATCACTAACCTACCCTTATTATCTTCTTTTATCCTCCTCTTGTTCCATCTGTTTCACATACATTGTTTAAGAACAACGTTACTCCATCATGTGTACCACTACCTACAGATGTTCCTGTTTCTATTGTTCTTGTTTCACCTTTTATAGAAACATTAAAGGCAATGTTAACAATTGGAAATGAAAATGTTGAATATAACTGAAGGGAATAATATGACCCTCTTGTCACATCAAATTTACATATTTGATAATACCCATCATCTGGATAACCATACACTTTTAGTTGTTCTCTTAGTTCATCCTTTGTCTTTACGCCTTCTTGTCTTTCAATATAGTTAATCATTGAGTTTTTTATTTTAACAATTCTTGCGTATTTGATAACAGATGCCATAAACGCAATAAATATGCTTAAAAAGAACAACACTATCCAAAATAGCATTGTACCACCAATAGATTCACGCATCCATTATCACACTCCTTCTCTTACTTTTTATTTACTACCAACTTTGTGACACTCAGATTTTCCAGTATTTGGATCTGTTGTACAAACTGTATCTGTTCCTTCATTGTACTTATCTCCAACACTATTTAAGATATTAGGTAAAAAGAATGTAACAAATGTTAAAACAGCTGCAATTGCTATGATTGTAACTAATGTCATGTTTAATTCTCCTGTTGCCTCTTTCATAAACTATTCTCCTTTCTATGCTATATTTTTATTATATACTCTTTTTTTATTTATATCAATATTTAAAATCCAAAAAGCATTAACATTGACAATAGTAATATTACCATTGTTCCACCACCAGTAACTACAAGCATTGTCATTGTTTTCTTTTCCATTTTATCAAGTCTTTGTTTATACTTTACTTCACGAGCTTTATTTTGAAGTGATGAAACTGATTTAGAGAAAATCAACAATTGTTTATATTTATTTTCTTGCGCTCCTAAACCTAATCTATATAGAAGTCTCATCATTCTCATTGAATCACGTACTGGATATGCTATTGCAAAATCCATATATGGTTGAATTGTAGAATCTCCTGCATCTATTTTTGCTACCATTTCTCTTAAACCAGACTTGAATACATCTGGTGCACTTTCGATTGATCTTGCTAGTGCAACTGGAACTGTGTAGTTTTGGCATAATATTTCTAGGTTTTTCAAATAATATGGAAGTAATAAATCTACCTGTGCCATATATTTTTTATAATACCCTTTTAAACTAGTATACCCTGACTTAAATATGAAGTAAGATACAACTAAAAGCATCATTATGTTTAGAAATGATAAATTACCACCTATTACCATCATTGCTGTTAATATCAAAAATGAATAAAAGGCATTTTTTATTCTAGACATAAACACTTTGTTAGTGTCAACATTTTCTCCATATTTGGCATGAAGTAAGAAATCGTAGTCTTTTTCCTTAAGCCCAAGTAAATATCCATCATCTGTATTAAAGAATTTTTTGGTACTAACGGTATCTGTATAAAACAATCCAATTCCTAACAATATTAAAATTATAACTGTTTCTATCATACTACTCAGCACCTACGTTCTCGTTATAATATTTTTCTCCAGATAGAAGAAAATAACTATTAAATAAAACTATTCCGTGAAGAGCAAATTTAACTATTGGCTCTTCAAGTATTTGTAAATAATTCTCAATACCTAATAAGTATTGAACTAGTGCAACCATGGCATATAGAAGTAAACCATATTGAACAAATTGTTTGTGGAAGTTTTTTCTATCCATTCTATCTCTATATACTCCTTCTACTAATACGTCGATATCTAGAAGCATATTTTCAAGAACTTCGTTAGAGTCACGTGCACCTTCTTTAGTAATCTGTAAGAATAGTTGGTGCATATTTCTTGTCATATGGTATTCATATTTTGTATTCATAAATTCAATTGATTCATTGATATCTCCATTTTTATATGCCATATCAATCATATATTTTACATCTTCTAATACAGGAGACTCTAATACTCCTGAATTATAAACTCCTTCAAGAGCTTTAACAAAGTTTTGCGTTGTCTGAAACTCCATTATAGTATTTGTTGTGTATACTTGAATTTGCTCAAAAAGAAACTCTGAATAAATTCTTTTACATCTTAAATACGTTAAATATGGAATAATACTTACTACAACGACTACATATATAATTGATACTACAATGTTATAGAAATATAAGTAAGATATTGCAAATGCAACTCCTGCAAATATTGCTATTTGGACAAGATATTCTTTCTTCGAATATTCTTGTCCCATTGATTTAACCTTTTCTCTTATTTGTCTAAATGAATAAGGAGCATATCTTTCGTAAACGTTTACGGCTTGATCAACGACAAATTTGTGCATTGATTCGTCTCCTTTTTTGAAATAGAAGGCTATACCAAAGATAAATATAACTAATGCAATTATTGTTTCAACCATAAAAGCACCTTCTTTCTTATTGCTACATTATTAATGGATTTAGTGGACTTGCAAGTGGATTTGTCTCATTAGTTTGATTGTTATCTGTAATTCCTCCGAAAAATTTCGAAGGTTGATTTACTGTTTGTCCCATTGTTTGCTGATTCATATTTTGTCCACTAGGCTCTAGTTGCTGTACATTAATTCCAACTGGTTGTGGTTGTACCATTTGTCCTTGTGGTTCAATCATCTGTGAAACCTGTTTTGGTTGAACAAATTGAGGAATTGTTTGTGGAATTACTTGCTCTACTTGTATAGGTTGTGGAACAATTTGTTGTACAGGTTGACTAATTACTTGTTGTGGTATTACCTGTTGTACCATTTGAGGATTTAATACTTGTTGTTGCGGTACTACTTGTTGTAATGGTTCTATTTGGATATTTTGAGGAACCAGTTGAGGCTGTATTGCCTCGTGCACCTCTATATTTTGTGGTGCAGCACTTTGTAGTGGTGCGTTTTGTGGTGCAACATTTTGTTGTACGATATTTTGTTCAGGTACTAAATTAGTACTACTTTGATTTAGCGGATTAATTTGATTTATAGGTTGTTGTATTGCTTTTGGTGATTCTGTTATTGTTTCTTGTGTTTGTGGCTTTCCTACAACATTTCCTTTATTTTCTTCGTTATTTTGTACTAATTCTTCAACTTTAGGTTCTTCTTGCTTATTTGCTACTTGCTGTGTTTCTTTATTTTGTTCTACTGCAGTTGTTTCATTATTCGTATTTTGTCCAGGTATATGAACTGTTTGTCCATTTGGCTCTTTTACATCGCTTTCAATACCATTTGCTTTATTGGCTTCTGCAAGAGACGCCATTTTCTCACCAAACAAATTATTTATATCAATACCTTGTCCTTCAAGATAACCCTTGATATATTTGGTTGGTTCTGTATAGAATTCTTCTCCAGCAACATTTTTTAAATAAATATTATTAAATTGTGGCTCATTATCATCTGTTACGAAGAATTCACAAACTCCTGCTATTTCACGAACGAATCTTTTTTCTACTGAGCTATAACGTCCACGAACAAATACACCTATTTGAACATAACGATATATTGTTTTTAAGAATTGTACTACATCGATATTTGATTCAAGCAAACTATACATACGGTGAGGTATACTTTCAGCTTTATCAGCATGGATTGTAGACAAGATATAGTGTCCTGATGAAATTGAGTTACGTACTGCTGTAACTGCTTCTGCACTACGAACTTCGGAAAGTAAAATCCACTTTGGGTTCTGTCTCATACATGTAACAAGTACATCTGAGTAAGAAGCAATGTTATTTGTTTTCATAGCAACTATATCTCTTTGTGGGAAAATACGGTCTAGGTGTAACTCTAATGTATCCTCGATAGTTATTAATTTTTCGTTTTCTGCTGTGTGACTTGCAAGATACTTTACAAGCTCAGTTTTTCCTGAACCAGTTTCTCCACATACAATTATGTTACAATGTCCTTTAACACAATTTATCAAAAATTCATGTATACTTAATTCAATATATTTTTCTTTTAAAAGTTTGTTTTTTTCAAGTCTTATCTTTGCTGGTGTTTTACGGAAAACACAGGCAATTCCATTTCTTGCTATTGATTCATGAACGAAGTTCATACGAAGTTCTGCACTTTCTGAGTCCAAGAATGGATGGGCCATATTAAATGTTTTACCCATTACGTTAGAACACTGAAAGGCTATTTTTTCGATAAGTTCATTATCAACATCTTGTTGTTCTGCTCTATAAACACCTTTTTCTAATGATTTTAGCCATAATTGTCCGTTATTACTATATGAGATATCAGTGACATCATCATCGTCCAAATATTTTTTTAGTGGTCCAAAATCTATTTGTGAAAAGTTATCGGCATCTCTTTCAAAATTTGTCTTTTTAGCAGGTCCTTTTTTGAAGTCTTCCATTGCTTGTTGTTCTTCTAATTTTTTTCTTTCTTGTTCTTCTTGAGCTTCTTTAACTCCTGCCATTAAGTCTATTTTTCCATTTTGAGGTGCTTCAGTATTTGCAGTAGCAGTTGTTGGTTCTGTTGTTTGTTGTGTAGTACTACTGTTGCCATTATTACTATTATTGTTACTACTTGTACTAGTACTAGAAACATTTCCAAAGCCAATACTCCCAAAATTCATTGACTCGTTCATATTTCACCTCTTATTTATTCTGTTTATTCTTTTATTTCTTTTCTGTTTTGTCTTCTGTTGGATTTAAGAAATCTAGATTATCTGTACTATCTGGTACTTCTTCTGCTAGTGAAGAAATTAGTTCTCTTAAGTATTCACTTGCTATTTCTGGCTTAACGTCTTCATCTCCATCTTTGAAGTAAGCAGTTGTTGGAATTGGGATTATTTCAATTCTTGAGAATCCAGAATTTTCTGATGCTATTGAGAAATTATTTATTGCAGTGATTTGTCTTAAAAGTAAGTGTTGAGACTCAGGTAATGAGAACATTATTACATATGGAGTTCTTGATTCTTCAGAGTTTTCAAAAACATTTCGTCCATCTGCTGTTTTAACTTGTAAAACTTTAACATTTCTAATCAATTTACCTACCAATGCTTTTCCATTTTCTTTTGTTGAAATGTAAATATCTATATATCTATTTGGAAGGATTGAGTTTGTATAACTTGTTAACATATTAACTGTTAAATAGTATAAAGTCTCTCCTTCTTTTACATTTAATAGTGCTTCATCTGGAAGATCTGATGCTGGAACGATTGCTTCTTTATAAAACAAGCTTCCTGTTGGAACTGTAGTATCTACATTTACATATTTTCCAACAATATCACTTGCATTATAGTAATAATCTCCTCCTAATGCTCCCTGTGGAATTTGTACGAAATCTAAATCTTCCTCAGTAATTTTATGTCTTGTTGTCAATTTTTGGCTAGCAACTGGTACCCTTACAGGTTTTGTAACATTCTTAATACGAACATTGTATCCTACAAGAAGAACTGCAACAGCTAACAGTGCACAAGCTGCAGTTACAAATCCCTTACTTTTTACCATCCTTTTAAATTTTGATGCATTAACATTATTGGCCATAATAATTCACCCTTTCATATCCCGTCTATATTTAATAGTATCCTTCTATACTATTCGACTATTATATGAATAGTATAAACCAAAGAGAAAAAAAAGGCAATAAATTATAAAAGAAATCAATATAAAATTATTAATGCTTTAGTTACAATTATATTATCAGCATTTTGTCAAAAAAAATCGGATTTTTCATCCGATTTTTGTTATAAACGATTATTCTTTTTACTTATTTTTTGTCTTTCTATTTTGTTCATTCTTTACTATTCTATCAGTATTTCGTTCTTTTATTATATAATTATATAGTTCTTCCCCTATTAATTCTCTAATAATATCTAGTAATTCTTGATTACCTGATACAATTAAAGCATTAAAATTAGCGATAATCTCACAAATATTAGAATCTGGATATGAATCATAATATTCTTTAGTATGACCAACTCTTAATTCTATAACTTCTCCATTTTTCAATCTTATTTCTCTACTACCAAATATTGAAGTGATGATGTCTAATACCATTCCCTCTTTTTTCGTATAAAAATACCTATTACTAAAGTTATATTTATCAAAATTATAAAATTGTTTTGACAATTCATAAATATTTAGTGTTCTATTATTTAAATCATTTATTATTTTTTGTCTCATGTTCATAGGAACACCATATTGAGAAAACAATCTTTCGATATTTCCACTATTTATCATATAGACAATATATTGTCCAAATCTATTATAAGCATTCTCTATTGAACCATATTTTGAAATCATTCCATTATCATACATAGCAGATGTTGTAGACATTATAGTTTCTATTCTAGCTTGTAATTTATTCATAAATTCAACACTTTTTTCATTATTTATAAAATTAGTTCTGGCATTTTCAAGTAAATTATTATTTTTTTGATTCTTGTTTCTTCTACTATAGTATGCATCCATTGCATGACCAAACTCATGAAGTACAACAATGCCTGAATTACATATGGTATCTAAATATATTGTATTCGTATTCGGATCATAAAAAGAACCACCAACCGTACTTTGAAATCGAAGATTATCTACGCAAACAAGTGTTATCAATTTTCTCATATTATCGAGTGCTTCTTCTTTATTACCATTTTCATAGTAATTATTCAATGTTACCAATATATCGTTTAATCTTTCTTGTCCTCTTACATCCACAAATGCTTTAAGGTATGAATTAAGTGCATAAAACTCAAAATCCATATCCATGTTCCCATTAATAGTATTAATAAAAAAAGACTAAAATAAATTTTAGTCGCCAACCTTTTCAAGGTTGGTTATTTTAATATATAATAATTATATGATTATAACTACATTTAAAACTGAAAAAGAACTATTTGATAATTATCCGAAAAAAAATTATTTTAAACTTAAAGATATTTTTAATGAATATTGGGATGATTTTCTTATATTTGCCAATGAGAAAAAATTTATAATTCGTGATGTCGTTAAAAGAGATGTTAATAGAATGATTATTTGTAATACCCCTTCTCTTGGTACATCCGTTTTTAAATGTCCTAAATGTAATAATACTAAGTTTGTTTATAATACTTGTAAGTCTAGATTTTGCAATTCTTGTGGAATTAAATATGCTAAACAACGTGCTTTAAATATTGAGTCTAAACTTATATATGGTAATCATAGACATTTGGTTTTTACTATTTCTGATATTCTTTGGCCTTTATTTCTTGAAAATCGTGATAGATTAAATTTTATGTTTGAAGCTGTTAGTAAAACTCTTCTTTCTTGGTATAGTGAAAAGTATAAAAAGCAACAACTTAAACCAGGATTTGTTCTTACACTTCATACATTTGGTAGAGACGATAAATGGAATGTTCATATCCATTGTCTTATTTCTGAATTTGCCATGGGTAATTCTTGTGTTAAAAAAATGGATTTTATTCCTTTTGATATGCTTAGAAAACGTTTTCAAAAAATATTGCTTGATTTACTTGAAAAGGATATTGGCAAAGATGATTTTAAAGCTATTAAAAATCAAATCTACTCTAAATATGATAATGGATTTTATGTACGTGCTAAGAAAAGTGAATTTCCTAATTCTTCTAAAGCTGTTTCTTATGTTTTAAGATATTGTGGTAGACCTTGCTTTGCTTCTTATCGTATAATAGATATTGATGACAATGATTTTATTACCTTTTGGTATCAAAGACATGAAGATGATAATTTTGTTGTTGAAAAAATCCATATTTTTGAATTCATAGCTAGATTGATTAGACACATTCCTGATACACAATTTAAAACTATTAGATATTATGGCTTCTATGCTTCTAAATCTCACAAATTATATAATACTTGTAGAAGACTAATTTCTAAAGAAAAATTACCTTTTTATAAATCATTAAATAAGTGGAGAAATCTATTATTAATTACTTTAAAAAAAGACCCGTTAATTTGTGATGTATGCTCTTCTGTTATGGAATTCGACTATGGTTACACTTAATGAAAGGTTCTATTTATGAAAAAAAACAAAGATGAAATTGAATTTATTTGTCCATTATGCAAAACAAAAGAAAGGATTCCAACTTATATAGTTCAAATGTTAGATGAAGCTGATCAAATAGGAGTTGATACTTCTGTGCCTCCTAGATTTGATTGTGAAAATTGTGAAGGTAAAATGGTACCTATTTACTATATAGGTGTTAACGGCAAAATTTTTGAATATAAAGAATAATCTTGTGATTTTAAAAAAATACCAAGATGCTTTTTGCGTGCTTGGTATTTTTTTTGCGACTATTTTATATCATTATTTTATGATATGAACTTTCCTATAAGATTAAAAAATCTATACCTATTTTTTTAGTTTCTTCGTGTGATAAAGCTTTTCGAACAAAAACTAATGTACTTTCTAAATTAATTCTATCAATAATGTTTCCAGTAAAGATCATTTCATTACCAGAATAACTTATATTGTTTTTAACCTCATCTAATATAAAACTTAATACATTTGGATATTCAACTTCTATTTTACTTAGTAATATTCCTAAATTTCGAGTTGATATATCTCTTGACATCAAAAGGGTTTTTATTAATGGATTTTCACTAGAATAATCATATTCTAATTCCTTATAAAATGTTGCATTATTTAAAACCGTTTCTTTATTACTTTTTAATAATGAAAAATCTTCTTTATTAGTAAATATTTTTTCTAATTCATCTTGATGTAATGATGCAAGTTTTCTGATTTCCGAGATATCTACGTAATTTAAGTTGTCTCCATACAATTCCTTTAAGTCTTTTCTATCCAGATAAATGTGTTCGTCTTCACTCTCATCTATAAATTCTAACAGATCGACATCCTCACTAACAAGATTGTTTTCTTCAAGTCTTTTTTTGGCAGACTCAATCTTGTCATCGTCTAATGTTGCTAATTTAGGAGAAACCTTTGCTTTTTCATTTAACTTTAACAATTCTTGGTAAGATATCTTATCATTAAAAAACAAATTAGATGTATTTACTTTGTCATCAAAAGATTCTTGTTTAGATTCAAAATATGTTCCTTTGTAATGACCTAAAACGCCCAACACTGTTACTTTCCCATCTTCTACTTCATATGTAAATCTGTCTGAATGAGATACTCTTATAGAGAAAACAGTTTTTCTTTTATTAGTAACTAGTTTTTCTATTCTCCACCCTCTTTGTCTTGCAGAATATATATCCATTGGTGTTGTTGATACAAAATCCAAGAATTCTTGTATCCTTGGAACATAGACATTATAATTTTCGTTATTTTCTATTTTTTTTATATTATCTAGCGCATTGTTAGACATATTTATGTTTGATGGTATTCTTATTTTTGACATTATTTCATCCTAAATCATCTTATAGAAATTTTAGTCTATATTGATGCTTCCTTTATATTTTTATTATTTATAAATGTGAAATCAAAATTAAAATTTTTGATTTGCATTACTGTTCTGGTGGTATGTTTTCTAGTATACCAGTTATTGTGTTTATGACATCTTGACTCGAATCATAGCGTACGTTAAATATTTCTAACAATGAAAATCTTTCTGATGCTATCAAAGAAATTGAAACTTTTGGTGGGCATTCATCAAGATCATGAATTATTACTCTATATTGTCTATTTAAGTCAGCATTTTGAGCAAATCTTCTTAAAAAACTTTCAACAAATTTTTCTCTTATAATTCTTACTGTTCCTGGTACATTAGATTCACAATGCATTGAATCAGGTGAAGTTTCTTTTGTTACTCCATCCCATCCCACACCATCTCTATAGGCATAATAATCAACAGAATCATACATTGCTGCTTCTGTTACCTCTTTTAATAGGTAATAGTTTTGTTCATTACTTACAATTACTTGTCCAAAGATATTTATTATTACAATTCCTAATATTCCTATTAACATAAAGAAATACATCCATAATGACTCATTCATTTATCACACCTCTTATACAAACTTATTATCTTTAATTATATTTTACTTCAATATAAAAAAAAATGGAAGAGTTTTTCTTCCATTTATCTTTGCTTTTCTGTATCGTCTGGTAAGTATCTTGCACTTTTTTTATTTGATTCTGCTTTGAAAATATCTCCTCCTAGGGTATCATGTAAGAATTTACTTTTGTATTCTCCTACATAATTTTTATCACTAGCAGTTGATGAATATATTAGTGTTGTATATGCTTCTTTTCCATCGTTATTATTTTCATTTCTTATCATTTTAATAGTATTGTAGTTTAAATCTATAATGTATTCTACTTGTTTATTAGCATTATCACCTGTTACACTTGTTTTATCATTATCATCATCTGTTATATATTCTTCTTTTGCATACCAATTCTTTCCTATTCCTCTATTTCCTTGTGCATATGGTGAGTTTGGAGAATTTGGAAATGGATCATGGTTATGAATTGATCTAAATAAGTATCCATCTTCAGAATATGGATTATAACAATTATTTTTACAATCATTTATACTGTCATAACCTAGACTTATTGCATTAGCTGTACAAAAATCACTTACTGCTTTTTCATTTCTTTGGTCATTTGGGCAACTGTTTGAACATTTACTTATACAATCTGTTGCTGAGTCATAATTGTTGATATCTTTGCTATAATTTTCATAACAATATTCTGTTATTTCTCCTATTTTTGATGGTTTAAATTCTTCTGTACAACTTCTTAATGTTTCAGATCCTTGACATAGACATGATGTTATAGTAGATCCATCTGATACATATCCTATTATGTTGTTTCCATTTTTTAGTGGTTCTTCAAGTGATACATAATATTTATTATCAACTATTGATTCTTTTACTTTTTGAACTTTCATATTTCTTAACGTTGATACCATTACTTCTCGTGGTGTTTTATTTGGAATTATTTCATATAATTTATCATTCTTTTTGACACATGTACAACCAATACTATCTTTTAGTAATGAAAAATTATTCTCGCAAAGGGCTGTGTATTCTTTTCCTTTTTTAGTTGTTACTTTCGCTACAACTTTAAAGTCTTCTTTTGCTTCTCCTGCTTTTTCTTTTGAAATTACTATTTCGTCGTTTACTTCTACATAATCTTTGTCATTTACTTTTATATAAATATTTTTAATATCATCATCTTTTGGTAAATCGTTTTTCGTTATTATTACTTTTGCTTTTACTTGTCCACCTTTAAATACGTTGTATCCTAGTTTTTCTGCTCCACTATCTGGTGTTAGGTTTACTACACAACCTAGTGCATTATCTTTTTCCGGAACATCTTCTATTTCATACTCACACTTTTCATTGTTTGTATAATATGCATCTACTTTTGCTGTTGTTTCAAAATAATGAGCAAATCCTGAATCAGCTGGAAATTTTTCATTTGGAGTTGCTTTCAAATTTGTATAGTATACGTTTTTTGCTAATACATCTTTATAATTTGTTCCACTTTTTATTGTATGGCATACTTCTACTGTTTCATCAGGATACTTTACATCTGATGTTCCATCTGTTGCTATACAGGCTTTTTTATATTTATATGATGCTGTCGCTGTACTTGTTGATACATATTTATTTACATATTCTAATGGAATATTTTTATAATTCTCTATTAGCACTAAGGTATCTTTTCCTACATTACTCAATGTTGTTGTTTCTTTTTCATCTTTTCTTACTAATGTTTGTGATGCTGATGGTTCAATTTTATTTTCTACTATTTCTGTTACTCTACTTGTTACTAGTGTCTTATCCAAATCGTATTTTTGTACTTCTATTTCTCCATAATGCTCTTTTGCAAAATCTAATTCACTATCAACTGGTTGTGATGGGTATGGATTATGTGTTGGATAATGATATTCGTTTTTTGTAGTTGGATCATAAGTTTTATCATATGCATTATTAAATGTTGTATATATATATTTTAGTCTTTGTCTTCTTAATAAATCTTTTGATGGTATTGTTGCATAATCAAACTTCCACTGGGTTGTATTAAAGTAGTATGTACATTCTTTTTTTCCATTTTGATTTACAAAATAATCTATTCCTTTTCCTGCAAATACCTTTTCGTGATTTACATCTTTATATTCAAAAGATGTTGTTTCTTTACATGCGACACTTATATATTTTCTTTGATCAAATATTGTATCTTTGTCATCATTTCCTGTTAAATTGTCTCCTTCACATGTTACTAATACTCCTTTTACATCTTGCATTTTTGTTCCATCTTGTAAATTACATGTTGATTTTGATTCTAATGGTAGTGCTGCATCTTTTTGATATGGATTTTTATTACAAGCAGTTGTTTCATATTTATATCCACAATTTAATATACACTTTCTTTTCCTTTTTACTGGATTTCCCAATAAATCATAATCAACTTGTGCATCGCAATAATTCTCAGCACATCTTAAATACTCATCGCTTGTTTTATCATTGATAGACTGACAAGTGTTGCTACACTTTATTAGTTGAGGACCTGGGTCAATTAAATAAATATGTTTTATTCCAGTTGGTCCACCCTCATCACCAAATTTGTAATAGTTAGTACTGCTATTACCAACTAGCCCTTTTTCTAAACTTGGACCAATGTAATGTTGATATACTCCTGTGCAATTATCATCATTATCTAGAACACAATGATTGTTGCTTTCTCTATAATTTACCGCTCTATTTAAGTACGTTGAAGAAGTTTTACCTGTTCCTATAAGACTTCTTGAAGTTACTACTGTGGAGTAACCATTTGCCTTTTTACCATACAAGTAAAATCTCTGTTTCCTACCACAAAAAGTTTGATTCAAACTAAAGATTAAATCACTCTTTTTTACACATTGCTTACAATCATGTTTATATGTTACTTTATCGACTTTTTCCTTTGTTTCATTATCAATACACTCATTGTCATCATTTTTGGTGCTTCCTGTAGGGCACTTTTTGTCATATAAACAATTACACTCTTCTGCACTTTCACTATTATAGCCAACTGTCCAAGAAGTTGTTGACAATGACGAAACATTTCCTGTTTCAATCGATTCACCTGCTGGTAAATTCGGTAGAACCCAGGAATCCGTTTCTATATAATGCTTACTACCTTTTTCTGTTTCTAATGTACTAATATGGTATAAGCTAGAATTGTCTTCTTTATTTAAAAATACTCTTTGAACAGGTTCTATTTGAACATAGTATTCGTCAATTTCATTAGGAACAATAGAAACTCCAAATTTTAAATTAATTGTCTCTATATCTTTTAAATAATATTTAAATAAAATTTCCTCAAGATTAGATTCATTTAAACCTTTCTCCTCATATGCTTTATAAAAAGCACTCAAATCTATATATTTGCTATTTTTTCCACCTTTATAAGTAATAATTTTATTATGTGTTAAAAATTTTTGAGAAAGGATATTATATCCATTATTTCTTTCCTCTGAATTAATTATATTAATATAATTGTCATAAGATTGATTTATGTATCTTGCTACACGAAAATGTGGCGTCATAAAACTATGTAATGATGTTGAGGAAATAACCTTACAAGTTGAATTTTTCAACTCTTCAGTATAATAAATTCTATCCTTTAACTCGAATTGAAGTGGAATTCCAAATAAATCTACGTAACGTGTTATATCTTGCTCTTGTGTATTAGCATTTGAAAATAAACCACCAAATCCAGATGTGCTATCGTTAAAACTAGCATTCTCATAATTATCTTCACTTTTTTGGTTTCCATGTTCATCTGGTGGATTTAAAATTTGGTTATAACCATAATTGGTTGATTCTAATCCATCATATGAAGTAGGTATAGCACTTTCATACTTTATAGTTACCTCATCTAATAAATCAGGATGATATATCAATATTGGCTTACCAACTTTAACTGGATCACCATTTGATTTTGGACCAGTGTATTTAATTAATGTTACTTGATATCCATATGCATTTTGGACATTACAATTTCCACCAATACAACTACCACCATTTATTTCCTGAGCATACGTTTGTTGGTTTTCTACAACTTTTTTTACTACTTGTGGTACATATATTATTGTTAAAATGAATATTGTAAACACTATTATAAATGAACTATTTGATTCCTTTATTTTTTGTTTTTTCATAAGTTACTCCCAGAAACAAATCAATATTATTTATATTTTCAACATTTTTAAAAGTCAAGTTTAATTCTTTTCTTTCTTCTTATTAATCTAATAACTACATAAACTATTAGGCTAGCTGCTAACACTATAGTTATTGGTCCTGTAATTATAATATTATCCATATAAAAATCAATTATTTTTTCAAATATACTCTTTTCTTTTTCTAATTCAACTGGTGGTTTCTTTGCAATTGATTTTTTATATTCTTCTAATTGTTGTTCGAAGTCTGTATCATTTTTTATTTCTCCAGCATAGTATTTGTTACATAATTTAAACTCTTCATATTCGATACATTCATCACGTTCACTATAAACATTGTATTTAGGAATTGCTATTTTTTTAGAATAAATATATTCTTCTACACAAGAAGTTTTATACCCTCCATAAAACTTTATTTCATATGTTTTTCCACCATCAAAGAATGATGGGATTACTATTTTATTATCTTTGTCAGGTATAAGAATACTTCCATTATACTTTATCATTAAATTACTACTTACATTATATACTGTTACTGTAAAATAACTTTTATGTGCCTCATCAAATTTTAAATCATATTTTAACTCGGCATTAAATGCTTCTCTTTTAAGTTTATTATATTTTGTACTACTACAGATATCTGCTCCATTAACATGTAATGGTAATAGTATTATTAAAAAAGATAATAATAGAAAAATTTTATTTTTTTTCATTTTTTACCTTCTTTCCTTTATTTACATTTTTCTTTTTGTTAAATACAAAATATGCTCCACCTGCTACAACAACTACTCCTGTACCTATAGCAATATAAGTTAATGTTTTCTTGTTCTTCTTATCATTAACAACCTTTTTATAGTCATCACTTTTTAAATATTCATTTAATTTTTTATGAAATACTGTATCATTTTCAATTGTTCCATCATAAAACCTATCACATAATTTAAATTCAGGATTTTCCTTGCACTCTTTTGTTTCAGAATAATAATTATATTTTGGAATTTTAACATTTTTTGTATAGACATATTCCTCTACACATGATGTTTCATATCCACCATAAATTTTAAATCCATAAGTAGTTCCACCATCTAACATATTATTTAAAACTATTTCACCATTTTCAGGTTTATAAAATGTATCATTATATTTAAGTAATAAATCATTATCTACACCAGTTAGTTTCACAGTAAAATACGCTTTATGAGCTTCATCAAAATTTAACTCCCATTCAGCATTGATACTAGCGGCTTTCCTTTTTAAATTTGAATACTTAGTTGATGTGCACAAATCAGCAGCATTAACCTTTGTAAAAGATAACATTAGTAAAAAAATAAAAATTATGATATTTCTTTTCTTCATAAGACACCTCGTACTATTCTATAATTTATTTTACTTCAATATAAAAAAAAATGGAAGAGATTTTCTTCCATTTATTTCAATCATCTTATCCTGGTACATACTTTGCTTTTTTACCGTTCATTGCATTTATAAAGATATCTTCTCCTGCTAAGGTATCATTTAATAACTTACTTTTGTATTCTCCAACATAATTATCGTCTTCTGTTTGAGATGAGTATATTAGTTTTGTATATGCTTCTTTTCCATCGTTATTATTTTCATTTCTTATCATTTTTATATCATCGATATCTAGGGCCATTATGTATTCTACTTGTTGATTTGCATAATCACCCGTTACACTTGTTTCATCATTAGAATCATCTATTATATACTCTTCTCTTGCATACCAGTTCTTTCCTATTCCTCTGTTTCCTTTTGCATACGGTGAATTTGGAGAATTTGGAAATGGGTCATGGTTATGAATTGATCTAAATAAGTATCCATCTTCAGAATATGGGCAGTAACATCTATTTAAACACTCATTCTCGCTTTCGAATCCTAATCTTTCTGGATTTTCACAATATTTTTGTAGATCTTTTTCATTTCTACACTCATTTGGACACGCATTTGAACAATCTTTTATACATTCATCTGTTGATTTATAATTATTTAAATCTGTTCTATAGTTTGCATTACAGTATGCTATTATGTTTCCTAGTTCTGCTGGTTTATATAAGCTTGTACAACTTTGGCCTGTTGGTTTTTCTAATGGATAATAACAATATTCATTACAATCTCCATTTACTACATATCCTATTATCATATCTTTTTCTTTTATTTCTTCTGGTGCTGTTACATAATATTTTTCTTCATTTATTGTTTTTGCTACACTTGTTCTTTCCATATTGAGTATTGTCGATTTAAGTATCGAATTTGCTGATACTCCTACTATTTCATATAGTTTTCCATTTATCTTATTTACACTACATGTTGCTCCACAATTTGAATGCTTTAATAATATTATTTCTTTTTCACATGTACTTACTAGTCCATTCTTTGTTGTTACTTTTCCTACTATTTTGTAGTCTTTTCTTGAGTCATTATCGCCTGCTTCTCCTATTGGTATTATTTTTTCTTCTGCTACTTCCGTGACTCCATTTACTGTTAACTCAATTCTTCCGATTCTATCAGTTTTTTCTAAGCCTTCTTCATTTAATACTACTACCTTAGCTTTTACTGCTCCTCCTTCATAGACATTATTTCCTAGTAAATCCGTTCCTGCTTCTTGTGTTATTTTTATTATACACCCTGGACCTTGTTCTGGTTTATCTAGGGTGTACTTACAACTTTCATTATTACTATAATACAAATTACCGCTTGATGATTCTATTCCTACTGTTGCAGTTGTATACACTTTATGTTCATAATCAGGTTTTGAAAAATCTTTATCATACGTTGCTTTCAAGTTTGTATAATATGCATATTTTGCTAGTTTATCTTCTCCTGTTTTTGTTGTATGGCATATATCTCCTTCTGGGGTGTACACTTTTGCTTCTCCATCTGTTGTTAAACATCTTTTATTATACCTATATGTTGCTACTGATGTACTTATTGACTCATACCTACTTACTGTTGTCTTGTGCTCTTTCGTGTTTTCATATGAATATAGTGTTTCTTTTTTTATTACATTATACACTGTATTTTCTTTTTCGTCTTGTCTTATTAATATTTCACTTGCAGATGTTTTTGGCTTATTTTCTATTATTTCTTTTACCTTGCTCATTACTTGTGTTTTTTCTATATCATATTTTTGTACTTCTATTGTTCCATCATTGTTGTCTTCAAAGTCTTTATCATACACTGCAGCATTTGTCTTTGGATCATAACTTTTATCATAAGCATGATTAAATGTTGTATATATGTACTTTAATCTTTTTCTTCTATCCAAATCTTTTGATGGGATTGAAGCATAGTCAAACTTCCATTGTTCTAGGTTGAAGAAATATGTACACTTTCTTTCTCCTTCTTGATTTACATAGTAGTTTATTGGACTTCCTGGTTTTAAATCTGTATTTTCTGTTTTTAAATCTTCATATTCAAATGATGTTGTTTCCATACATGCTGTATTTATATATGTTCTTTGGTCAAATATTGTATCGTTTGTATCATCATTATCAAAATCTGTTACTCTATCTCCCTTACATGAAACTGTTACTCCTTTTTCTTTTTGCATTAGATTTCCACTTGCTACATTTTTATTACAATCTGAGTTTGATCCTAGTAACAATTTCTCTTTTCCTTTATATGGATTTGCGTTATTACAACTATTTTTTGACTCCAAATCGTCTGGGTATTTTCCACCTTCTGGCACTTTTCCATATTTATATTCACACTTTTTTAGTATACAGTTCTTTTTTCTTATTCTTGGATTTCCTCTTAAATCATTATTTACTACTGAATCACAATAATTTTCTGAACATTTTAAATACTCATCTGAGGCTTTATTTCCTATTCCTCCACATACTTCTTGACAACCCTTTCCCGGTTCAGACCTATCTAATATATCAGGTATAAAATAATGTCTGAATCCTTCATAACTACTTTCTGGAATATATCCTGTACATACACTACCTGACATTCCTTTTATTTTATATGGATTGCTACTTGTTGGTCCTACCCATGCTCTATCTTGGTCTGGTCCAATATAATATTGATACATTATATTTCCACTTGCATCTTTCTTACATGTTACCATATCGTCTTCTAAGACACAATTTGCATTATCACTACATGAGTTTACTGCCCTTTGTAAGTAGTATGAGCTTGATCCCATTTTTCTTGATGGTTTTAGTGTTGAATAACCTTCTGATTTTCTTCCGTATAGATAGTAACCTTGTTTTTTTCCACAACCTTCTGTTGCTACCATTTTCAATTTATAGTCAATAATTTTCCACTTTGTACACTTATCATCTGGACATGTAGACTCACTTACTTTTCTTTTTTGTTGAAACGTATTAACTGGACAGCTACCTCTTTTTTCTTTTTGGCATCTATACTCATAAACGACACCGCCTTCAGTATGTTTTCCTGTTTTGCAAGCCGCTACAGCTCCCATACATGCAACATCCTGCCACGTTCCATACGTTGTACATTTGCTAAGACATTCTTTATTATTTACTTCCCAATATTTATCCTCAGTAGTAAACGCAGAATCATCTTTTATTTTTTTTATTAATCTTTTTATGAAAAAAGTTCCAGTATTTCTTTTTATTCCAGTTAATACTCTTTCAACTGGTTCAACAAGATAATATAAATTATCAACTTCGCTTGTATAATTATGTAAATCAATTCCAAAATACTTTAATACGCTATTCCTATCTTTTCCCAACGTATTTTTTACAAAATCATCTATATCTGCTGCACTTTTTAAATTACTCATAGGATACGTACCTAAATATCCACTTAAATCTACATCTTCTTTTTTATATGTCACTTTTCTTGCTTTAGTCATAAATGATTGATAGAAATATTGAAAACCTGTTCTACCATTTTTTTTAGTAGGAGAAGTAATTGTCGTTAAATCACCTGATGGTTTTTTTTGAAATACACAAGTATACTCCGCATTATTTATTCCCCATGTGTAATAATATTGGTTTTTCGTTTCATATTCATATTCTTCATGTGTTATTGGATCGATAGCTATTCCATGATGTGTACTTGAACCAGTATTTACGTTGTCACCCAATCCTTCAAATACAGGATCTTTATCACCACTACCATGCCAGTCACCTTTATCATCAGGACTAGTAGGATCTGGTAAATCAATTATTTGTTGTAATCCATAATTTGTGCTTGTTAATTGGTCATAACTACCAGGTAATCCTACACTGTAATATAGTTCAATTGTCTCTAATATCTTAGGGTTATAAACTAATATTGGTTTTGTTATTTGGACCGGTTCTTTTCCTTTATCATAATTCCAAATTGATATTTGATAAGCGTAGGCATCGGCAACCCCTCTACAGTCTCCGCTTTCACAACTAATTCCAGAATTCAGTGCTTGATAAACTGTTTTATTTCCATCTGCTTCAGTTACAGCAGTTGGTACTAGAAAGAAACTTAGTCCAGCTATTACTATCATTATAATAAATGAGCCATATAATCTTTTTATTTTTTCTTTTACCATAACATATTCTCCATTCATTTTTATAATTATTTATGCAATACGATATTGTTACACTAACTATTCTAGTTATTCTATACTTATTTTACTTTAAAATGAAAATAAATGGAAGTATTTTTCTCAATTTGGTATTTTTTAATCATTTAATTTATAATTTCTTATAGTTTACAAAACAATTCAATTCATAATTTATTTTATGTTTTTAAAATGTTCATTAAAGTGAAATTGTAATATGGTTGATATTGTATTATTAGTAATAGATTTTTTTAAAATATTGTGCTATTATTTTCAAGAGGTGTATTATGAATAAATTTAAATATGTTTTATTAACTATTCTGTCATTATTTATTTTTACTGGTTGTGATAGTAGTAATTTCAAATCATTATCTTACGATGAGTTGATGGATAAGCTTGAAAGTAAAGAAACATTTTTCTTTGTAGTAGTTAAAGATGGTTGTGATTATTGTAGAGCTTATGAACCTAAAATGGAGAAAGTTTTAGATGAATACAATGTAGTTGGATATTACATCAACATTTCAGATATGAGCGAAAAAGAATACAATGATTTTCAAAGTAAATACAACGTAGATGCTACTCCTACTACTATATTTATATATCAAGGAAAAGAAACATCATTACTTCTTAGAATTGAAGGAAATCAATCAGAAGAAACTATTATTTCATCATTAAAGGATAATAATTATATAAAATAAAAAAAAATATGTTATTTTGACATATTTTTTTTGTGTACTTTTTTATCTTTAATAAATAACTCTTCCAAGTTTTTTGTTGGAATCATTATTCTTGTTCCTCTATCAATTTTTATTTCTATTTCATTTCCTGACATTTCAAACTTTTCTCCATCTAAGCACCATTTTAAGTTTTTTTCATCATTAACTTTTATTTTTAACTCATTTGATGCATGAAAGTAAACACCAGGAACATGCGCAATATCCGATTTTCTAAGTCTCATTAAGGTTTTAATAATATCTTTTCTTTTCTTGATATTACAAAATATTACTTCAAACTGATTATCATCTAGTTTAATATTATCAAATATTTTCATTCCTGCAATTCTTGTTGCGTTTGTAATTGCTAAAAATGAGTAAAGCCCACTATACTTTTCACCATTTATTTCATATGTAATATCATGTAGTTTTGTAAACTGAATGAAGTTTTTTAAAGCATTTAGTACATATGCCAAATACCCTAATCTTTTTTTACTTTTTTTACCTGTTTCATATGGAATATTCATATATTTTCCAAATCCTGCTACATAGATAAATGGTTCATTGTTAATTGTACATATATCCATTTTTCTTTCACAACCACTCATAAGTAGCTTTAGATTTGAAACAGGATTTTTTCCATATCCAAACATTTTTCCTACATCATTTGTAGTTCCTAATGGAATATGTGCTAGTAATAGTCTATTTTTTCTTTTAAAGTTACCTCTCATAGATTCATTAAATGTTCCATCTCCACCAATTGAGATAACTAGTTTAACATCATCTGGAAGAGAACTTACAATATCAATAACATGTCCTTTATACTCAGAATATTTTACTGTAGGTTCATAATTATTTTCCTTAAGTATCTTTATGAAGTCATCCATAAAGCTGTTTCTATTTTTGTTTTTTCCACTATGTTTATTATAAACTATTACACACTTCTTCATTTTTTACTCCTTTGTCGCTTTTAGTAATTTTTTCCAAATATTATCAGTAGAATAATTTAATATTCCAACTTTATATATTTTTAATCCATATTTTGTTAATACCCAGTTAAATAAAATTAATAACAATATAGATATTCCAATATCTATTATACCTATTTGTCCAATAAGTAAAAGTGATGGTGCTAATAAAAATGATATTAATGGGATATAACTTAATACTTTTATAAATACACTTCCGTTAAATACTCCTGACATTGTTGCAAGCATATAGCTTACCATACATATCATAATAATTGGTGTTTGTATTTGTTGGAAGTCTTCTGGGTTTGTTGTGATACTTGCAAGTATTCCAGAAATTAAGGAATATGCTAAGAATGATAAAATCATGAGTATTATAGTACATGGTAATATGTAATACAATTTATCCATTACTCCAGACTTTGTTAATGATGAAAGAACATCCTTAATTCCTCCAGTTATTTCTGAACTTATTCCAGTACTAAACATATTTCTAATTAAAAATCCTACTACTCCATATAGAAATAATAATACTGTTTGAAGAATTATAAACAAGTTATTAGCAATTATTTTTGAGTAGAAATGAACTTTAACAGGCACATTTGAAATAATAATTTCCATACTTCTTGTTGTTTTTTCTTCATTTATTTCTCCACCAATTAATTGTACTAATAATAGTATTAACATAAAAAATGGTAATATGATAGTTGGAAATACAACATTCATTACTGTATTCATATTCTCTTCTTCAGAGTTTTTAGTCTCATCTAATATAACTCTTTCAATATTAGGTGGTGTTGATATATTAGCAAGTTCTTCTAAATCGATATTACTATTTTTTAGTGCTACTTCGTACTTAGTATTATTTATTGACTGAATTATACTTTGATATTCTAGTGTATCTATATAATTTTCAGTAATAACATTAGCTTCTAGATAATTATCTTCTACTTGTTTTAGTTCGATAATTATATCAGTAGTGTCTTTTATTTCTTCTTCTAATTCAATTCTTTCTTTATCACTTTTAATTATTTCTATTTTATCATCGTCTTCATCATTTAAACTTATTTTTATATTTTGATAATTTGTTTTAAAAGAGTCAAAGAACAAATTGCTATCATCTATTACATATATTTTATTTTTATCTTCGAAACTTCCTCCAAAAAATGAGATAATCGAATCGATATTAAACGTTACAATTAATAATAAAAATATAATTATATTTGAAATAATAAATGATTTAGACTTTAATTTTTTCTTAAGTCCATATTTTGTTAAATACCAAAATTTATTTCTCATCAAGTTCACCCACTTTCGCAATAAATATTTCATTTAATGTTGCTTCTTGTACTACAAATTTAGTAATTTCTTTATCAGAAAGCTTTTTAAATACTTCTGGTACTATTTTGTAATCTTCTATTTTTACGTTTATTTCGTCGTCTTTTTTCTCTACTTCAAGAACACCTTTTATTTTCTTTAACTCATCTTCTTTAATATTTCCTTTTATTATGATGTTTTGTTTACGATAATCTTTCTTTATATCTTTTACGTAGCCAGAAAGAATACTTTTTCCTTTGACTAGTAACACCATTTTCTCACAAAACTGTTCGATATGTTCCATTTGATGTGATGAAAATATTATAGAACATCCTTTTTTTTGAAGTTTTCTTATATGAGATTTAAAAAGTTCAACATTTATTGGATCAAGACCTGTGAAAGGTTCATCAAGTATTAGTAATACTGGGTCATTAATTACTGCTGAGATAAACTGGATTTTTTGTTGATTTCCTTTAGATAATTCTTTTATTTTTCTGTTTTTGTATTCTAGCATATTAAATTCTTTTAAAAGATTATCTATTTTATCTAATACTTTTTTTTCACTTAATCCTTTTAAAACCCCGTAATAAATTAGTTGTTCTTTAACTGTCATTTTAGTTAATAGACTTCTTTCTTCTGTTACGTATCCTATTTTGTCAGTAGTAGAATAATCTATTTTTTTATTATTAAGTGTGACTTTTCCAGAATCAGCTTCTAAAAGTCCTAGAATTATTCTAAATGTAGTTGTTTTCCCTGCTCCATTTTCACCTAAAAGGCCAAATATTTCTCCATCTTTTACTTCAAATGACAAGTTGTCAACTGCACATTTTTTTCCATAATACTTAACTACATTTTCAACCTTTAACATATTGTCACCTCACGTATTATTTTACACAAAATATAGCTTTTAGTAAATAAAATAGATAATAAAAAAACTTTGCATTTTTGCAAAGTAATATCATTTTTAGTGGGTTCTATCAAAATTATAGAATATATTTTTTCTAATTACAAGATTTTATTTTTAAGATTTCCCTGTGTTATAATTTAAGAGAGCCGTCAAGAGAGAGTTCTCTTGATTTTTTTATTTTTAGGAGGTATTTATGACAAAATTTGTATTTGTTACTGGAGGAGTTGTATCTGGACTTGGTAAAGGTATTACTGCATCTAGTCTTGCTCTTTTATTAAAAGCTCGTGGATATAATGTATTCATGCAAAAATTTGATCCTTATATTAATGTAGATCCTGGTACTATGTCACCTTATCAACATGGAGAGGTTTTTGTAACAGCGGATGGAACTGAAACTGATCTTGATTTAGGTCATTACGAAAGATTTATCGATGAAGAACTTAATTATACTTCAAATATTACTACTGGTAAAATTTATAAAAATGTAATTGAAAAAGAACGTCGCGGAGATTATTTAGGTGCTACTGTTCAAATTGTTCCTCATATTACTAATGAGATTAAATCTAAAGTTTATGAAGCAGCACACACTAGTAAAGCAGATATTGTAATTACTGAAATTGGTGGAACTATTGGAGATATTGAATCTCAAGCATATATCGAGTCTTTAAGACAAATTAGAAATGAACTTGGAAAAGAAGATACTTTATTTGTTCATGCTACTTTAGTTCCTTATATTTATGGATCAAATGAGTTAAAGACTAAGCCTACTCAACACTCAGTAATCGAACTTCGTGGTATGGGGATTCAACCAGATATTATTGTATGTAGAAGTTCTGAAGAATTATCAGATAATCTAAAAGAAAAGATTTCGCTATTTTGTAGCGTTCCTAAAGAAAACGTTATCGATAGTGTGGATGTTAAAAATATATTTCAAGTTCCTTTAAATTATTATAATCAAAAAATGGATGAGATTGTTTTAAAGCAATTTGGATTAAAAGTTAATAAAAGCGACATTAAATATTGGGAAGATTTAGTTAAAAAAGTAGATAATTTAAAAGATGAAGTAGAAATAGCACTTGTTGGAAAATACGTTGAACTTCACGATGCTTATATTTCTGTATCTGAAAGTTTGAAGCATGCTGGATACGCCAATAACATTAAAGTTAATATTAACTGGGTAAACTCTGAAGAACTTGAAAAAGTTGATGATATTTCACCATATTTTAAAAATTCTAAAGGTATTATCGTTCCTGGAGGATTTGGTTCACGTGGTATTGAAGGTAAAATTAAAGCTATTAATTACGCTAGAGTTAATAAAATACCTTTTCTTGGATTATGTTTAGGTATGCAACTTGCAGTTATCGAATTTGCAAGAAACGTATGCGGAATAGCTGATGCTAATTCCACTGAGTTTGATGAATTAACACAAAATCCTGTTATCGATTTAATGGCAGAACAAAAAGAAATTATTAATATGGGTGGTACTCTTCGTTTAGGTAACTATGACTGTAAAATTACTAAAGGAACATTAGCATATCAAGATTATAAAGAAGAAAATGTTAAAGAACGTCATAGACATAGATACGAATTTAATAATAAATACAAAGAAACTTTAGAAAAAAATGGTATGGTCTTCTCTGGAATAAACGAAAAAGCAAATCTTGTTGAAATTGTCGAAATTCCAAATCATCCTCATTTCATTGCTTGTCAGTTTCATCCAGAATTTAAATCAAGACCCACAAGACCACATCCACTATTCAATTCATTTATTAAAGAAAGTTTTAAATATAGTAAAAAGAACAAATAAAAGTTCAAGAAAAATATCTTGAACTTTTTTATACTTCTACTTCACAACTTATTGGATGATGATCACTTATAAAACCATTATCATTAGAGTCACTATGTACTTTAGCATTTTTATAATTTAATCTTTTATCTAAAAATATATAGTCAAGCGACATTTTTTCTTCTTTTCCAATAAATGTTGGAGTTTTATCATCTTTTAATGGATCGTTATAGTCTTTTGCAAATTCTTCTAGATTATTATTTTTTCTTGTCATATTAAAGTCTCCTGTTAATATTACAAGTTCATCTTCTTTCTTTTGAGATGCTAGAATATTATTATATATTTTTAGTAATCTTTTTTTATTTTTATAATCACTATTATCCATATGTGTATTTACTATCATATATTTTTTGTCGTTTATTAATACATGTGCTACTACACATATTCTTGGGAATTTATCGCTTTTTGTCTTTCTTCCTAATACGTTTATTTTATCTGATAATGAAAAAGTATTATGAGATAGTATTTTTATATTTTTCTTTATTAACATACAATTATATTCATTAGTAAAAATAATACTATGTCTTCTTTTACCAATTATTTGATAATCTTGAAGATTTTTAGTAAAATACTTTTTTCCTTTTCTTGTTAATTCTTGAACTCCTAATATATCTGGTTGTTCTTTTTTTATATAATTTTTAGCTTTTTCATATCTTTTTCTCCATAATCCAAATAAATCTTCAAATATTAAATGTTTAATGTTAAAAGACATTACTTTCATCTTTATCCACTGTCCTATCGTATAAATTATATCATATGATTTTAAATAACGAGCATAAAAACTTTTCTATAATATAACTTATGTTATTCAATTTAATTTAGTAATTTTTATAAAATAAAAACTTGAACAAATTGTCCAAGTTTAATTTCAATTTGGTGGAGCATAGCGGGATCGAACCGCTGACCTCCACGGTGCAAACGTGGCGCTCTCCCAGCTGAGCTAATGCCCCAAATCAAACAACATATTGATAATATCATATATAATAGTTGTCTGTCAATATTTTTTTTAATTTTTTTTATCCTTGTCCTTTGTCTATTCCATTAATTATAAAATCTTTATCTTTGTGTGGTTCATCAAATAAAAGATCTCTATAGTTTTGTTGTCTTAAGACTTCATACACGACAATTGCACAGCAGTTACTTAGATTTAATGCCCTAACATTAGCAGTCATAGGTATTCTCATACATCTATCTAAATGATCTTTTAATATCTCTCTTGGAATTCCTGTTGATTCTTTTCCAAATATTAGATAGATATCCTTACTAGTATCACTATAATCAAAACTTGTATGAGGCTTATGTCCATATCTAGAAAAATAATAGAATTCTCCAGAATTTTTACTTAGAAAATCATCATAATTTTCATAGACAAAATACTCTAGTTTATCAATATAATTTACCCCACTTCTTTTTAAATGGGCATCATCTAGTTTAAATCCTAAGGGTTTAATTAAGTGTAATCTTGTGCCAGTTGCAACACAAGTTCTCATTATATTACCTGTATTTTGAGGTATTTCCGGTTCATATAATACTATGTTAATCATTTTCCTCACCTTTTATTTCGTTTCTATCTAGTAAGATTTCTATATCGTAGTTATCTACTTTCATACCATTTCTTGCTACTATATCCACTATTTGTTTATCTTCAAGTATTACAAATGCTGGGGTATCAATTATATGGAATTCTCTTGTACTATTCAAGCTATAATTTTCTATAAATGACTTGTAAAATTCTTCTTTATCTTTTGTATCTACTATATTAACATATACAACCTCTAGGTCTCTTCTTTTGATGGTACTTTTTAATTCTTTTTCTAGAGTTCTTGACTCTTCATCAGTTGGATCGCCAATATATAATAAAACGTTTGGATTTTCGTTTAGGTATTCATTTAAGTCATTTGGAGTTATTTCAGCAGTTACTGATCCTCTTAGAACAGGAATTTTTAACTCACTATAATTTCTATCTGTAAAGTAAATGAATGCTATTGTTGCAATTAAAAAAGTTACTACGAAAATACAAGAGTAAATCATGTAGTTTTTTTTAGGTACAGTTCTTAACGCTTCCATTTTATCACTTCCAGTTTTAATTATACACTAGTTATAAAAAAAAAGAAATTAGAGTTATTAAAATAATTCTAGTTTCTTTTTTTATTATTGTCTACTATCGAATTTTTTTCTTTCTTGTGTATTAAGTATTTTCTTTCTTAATCTTAAGAAATGTGGTGTTACTTCTACAAGTTCATCTGAATTTATGTAGTCAAGTGCATATTCAAGAGTTATTGGTCTTGGACGTTTTAATACAACTGTATGGTCACTTCCAGCAGCACGAATGTTAGTTAAGTTCTTTCCTTTTGTAACATTTACTGCTAGGTCGTTTTCACGAGTATGTTCTCCTACTATCATACCTTCGTAAACGTCAACACCTGGCTCAACAAACATTACTCCACGATCTTCTAGTCCACCAAGAGAGTATGCTGTTGTTTTTCCTTCATCTATTGATACAAGAACACCTAAAGATCTTTCTCCAACATCAACGCTAGCAATTGGAAGGTATTCTTTAAATGAGTGATTTATTACTCCATAACCTTTTGTTAAAGTTAAGAAGTTTGTAGTAAATCCTATTAATCCACGAGATGGAATTGTATATACTAATCTTACTAGTCCGTTAAAGTTATTCATGCTATCCATGTTAGCTCCACGATGACCTAGTTCTTCTATTACATTTCCTACTGTATCTTCAGGACACTCAATTTGTAATTCTTCATATGGCTCCATTTTTACGCCATCAATTTCTTTTATAATTACTTTTGGTTTACTTACTTCTAGTTCGAATCCTTCTCTTCTCATGTTTTCGATAAGAATTCCTAAGTGAAGTTCTCCACGACCTGATACTATAAAGCTTTCAGCGTCATTTGGCGCTACTTTAAGTGATACATCTCTTTGAGTTTCTTTTATTAATCTTTCTTCTATTTTTCTTGCAGTAACTAGTTTTCCATCTTTTCCACAGAATGGAGATGTGTTAGTTCCAATAGTCATTTGTAATGTTGGTTCATCAATATGAAGTATTGGAAGTGCATTTAATGAACCTGGTTCACATAATGTTTCTCCAACTGAGATATCAGAAAGTCCTGCTACTGCAACTATATCTCCTGCTTCTGCTTTTTCTATTTCTATTTTCTTAAGTCCAAGGAATCCAAATAATTTTTGTATTCTAAATTGTTTTACTGTTCCATCAAGTCTCATACATGAAACATTTTCCCCAACTTTGATTACTCCATTATGAACTCTTCCTATACCAATTCTACCTACAAAGTCATTGTAATCTAAAAGTGCTGGTTGGAATTGTAATGGTGCATTAGAATCTCCACTAGGAGCTGGTATTTCAGAAATTATATAATCAAGAAGTTCATTAAATCCTTTATGTTGTGTTGATAAATCATCACTTGTGCTACTTGTTCCATTAATTGCTGATGCATAAATTACTTTGAAGTCTAATTGTTCTTCAGTTGCATCTAAGCTCATAAATAATTCTAAAACTTCATCTACTACTTCTTTACATCTTGCAGATGGTTTGTCAACCTTGTTTATTACAACAATAGGTTTAACTCCTGCTTCTAAAGCTTTTTTCAAAACGAATCTTGTTTGAGGCATAGTACCTTCATAAGCATCTACTACTAAAAGTACTCCATCAACCATATTCATAATACGTTCTACTTCTCCACCAAAATCAGCATGTCCTGGAGTATCAACTATATTAATTCTATAGTCTTTATAATTAATAGCAGTAGTCTTAGCTAAAATTGTAATTCCTCTTTCATGCTCAATTGGGTTATTATCCATAGAGATATTACTTGTATCTTCATTTTCTCTAAATGTTCCACTAGATTTTAAAATTTCATCTACTAATGTAGTCTTACCATGGTCTACATGGGCAATAATTGCTATATTTCTTTTATTCATAATAGTCACTCACTTCTTTTTTAAACTTTCTACATTATAGCACAAAGACTGCAAAAATCAATATTTTTCTTTGCAGTCTTTATATTTTTTATTAAATTATTTTGTTATTTCTTTTAACTCTGAGTAGAATACATCATTATTAATATCATAAACTTCTATTAGAACATAATAATTATTCAAATCATTATTAGTAATAGACATATCTAAATTTTCAAAATTAGCATCTATTTCTTCTTTTTCTTCTGTATCTTTCCAGAATTCATTTATTTTACCATCTTCTAATAAATTATAACTATATTTATAAAATGATAAACTCTTGTAATCATCAAGTTCTAATATTCCAGATGATACTAAACCATCAGTCTTAAATATTGACTCTACAATACTTGCTTTATTATCATTAACATTTATGTAATTAATAACATCTACTTTATTATTGTCATCATTTAATGACCCATATACTTTAAAGTTATTTATGTTATCTAGCGTCACATAATTATTATTAACTTTTAACAAATTAGAACTATCAAATACTAAGTTATTGTTTTCCAAATCTATATCA
>OJLA01000267.1_pt1 | contig 48270 bp, 74 predicted proteins | sample 1596611 | NCBI WGS metagenome assembly OJLA01 (sample SAMEA4350168, study PRJEB24818) | metagenome | biome: human; feature: gut; material: faeces | place: Denmark | collected 2013-09
ATGCAGGAAAGTCTGCAAAAGAACTGTTCAAGATGTGTTCCGACAGAGGAATCAAAACAAAACCGAAACAGTCCGCAGATGCTTATGTGAAACTTCTGAAAAAGGCAGACGAAGCGGATGACGATGATGATTGGGAAATCTAATCCGACATAACATAACAAAATAATGAAATGATAACAAAGGCAGGGAGGTAGGAACAATGCTTCTCTGCCTTTCTTTATGGATTGGAGGATTGAACATTGAAAACAGACGACATCATCATGTTAGATTGCAAGAAGGAAGGAAACAGAGAGTTAATAAACAAGTTCCTTTGGAAAGTAAAACCATGTGCTAAGATTCTGGAAAAGAACCATTACACAAGAACAGAGATAGCACCGATTGAATTATTGGAACAGGTGTTGCATGGATTGTGTGAACGATACCCATATAAATTACAACAGATATGGACATACAGCGAAGAAAAGAAATTCAAGTTTTACCACATGGGCGTAATTCATGTTACAGATACTTATGAGTGGTTAGGAGATGTGAATGGCGTAACATTGTGGGAAGTTGTTGCAAAGGCAATTATCAAGATTTATGCGGATTTGAAGAAGGAGAAAACAGAACAATGAAACAAATAACATTCTATACAGATGGTGCTTGCAGTGGAAACCCCGGCGAGGGTGGTTGGGCATATGTAGAAGTCATTCCATGTAGTAATGGAATAAAAACAAATGTGGTAACAGGAAACAAGAAACAGACGACAAACAATGAGATGGAACTGACAGCAGTGTATATGGCGTTAGTAAAAGCCTTGAAGAACAAAACAAAACAGGTCACAGTATATTGCGACAGTGCTTATGTTGTGAACGCTATTACAAAAGGGTGGTTACAGAACTGGCATAACAATGGTTGGGTAACGAAAGAAGGAAAACCTATAAAAAACAAACATATATGGGAAAAGATGTATTTGCTTGTATATGAAAAGAAGATGAACATAACAATGGTAAAGGTCAAAGGACACAAGGGCGACCCCTTAAATGAACTTGCAGACAAAAGTGCAGTAGAAGCAAAACAAAGAATCATGGAGGGGTAAGACAATGTTGATAGCAGAGAAGATATTGGAGAAAGATTTTCAAGGGAAAACAACAAAAGAAGCGTATTTGAATTGTTGCAAATGGTTGTCTACAAATGTGATTGCTGTGAACAATTCAAAACATATTACATACAGAATAGAGAAGGTTGAAACAGACGATTGGAACAGAACAGTAAGATTGACGTTATATGTAACAGCAGATGAAGAAGAAATATGCGAAAGGAATTGTAATATATGTAAAGAAGTAACAGGCAGTTTCTTTATGACGCAAAACAAATATATGTGTGAGGTGTGCAAAGTGCCACCATACAGAAAAAGGATAAAGGATAAGTTGCACTTAATCAAAGAAGGATTGAAAGGAAAGATATTATAATGAGAAAGAGCAGAACAAAGAATAGAGGAAGAAAAGGGAACAGCATATTGATTGTGTTGTTACAAACATTCGGGGAATTGTTAGCAACCTTTAAATACGGACTAATTGAAGAGTTAGACAAGGTTGCGGTAGTGTTACAGATATTGATGCCGATTGTGATTGCTAGGACGGATTTAAGCACTCCTAAGATGTTGCTAGTGTCGTGTGTTCTGGTGGTATGTGTAAAGTACATTCGGGAAGTAGGGTACAAATTGAATCATGTAACAGAGAGAGGGTTTCCGATTCCATTACAGAGATTTACGGACAGAGACGAGAATGGGTTCATCAGCATAAAGGAAGAAGAAACACAAGAAGCAATGCTTTATTTGTGTGACGTAGAGGATTATTTAAAAAGCAAAGGTTGGTTGTAGTATATGAGTTATGCACCATGTAAGGGATGTGGGAGAAGGACAGTAAAATGCCATGCAGAATGTGAGGAATACAGAAAGTTCCAAGAAGAAAATGAGAGGATAAAGGGAAACAGGAAGAAGGACACCATCAGCCGTTCTACCATATTCAGAGCAAATTATCATAGTTAAGTGTTGACAATCCAAACAAACTCTGTTATAATAGAATCAAAAGAAGGAGTTGTGCTTGGATTGGCACAAGTAAGTGGTAGCCTTAAATGGAAATGCCTACCAATAAAATAAATTATCACGTTGCCGCTGTGGTAGCCATATATTAGTCGTGGTACAAGAAAATGTGTGTAAGTATATCCGTTTGACGTAACCGAGAAACGTCGTGTAACTTGTAAACATATTGATTCATAAACTAAATATTGTGATTGATTCAAGCGGCAACGTGATTCACCATATAGAAACAGTAACAGACAAGGGCAACCTTGTCTTGTTGTGTATTTAGAGAACGAATAATAAAACAAAAGGAGGATAAAACAGAACATGGGAAGAAGGAAAGGAAGAGAGGTAAAAGAAGCAAGTGAGAATCTAATACCACTGAATGAGAGAACACCAGAAGAACGAAAACGGATAGCAATGATGGGAGTTGAAGCAAGGAAGAAGAAGAAGGAACAAAACATGGCATTACAGAATTGTATGCGTCAGTTGTTGGAGATGAAAACAAACAGCGATAAAAAGAAACAAGTGTTGCGTTCCTTTGGGTTCACAGATGAAGAACTTACGAACCGTTCCTTGTTGATGGTTGCATTGTTCCAGAAGGGATTGACAGGAGATGTTTCTGCAATCAGAGAAATTACAGACATGATGGACAAACTAGAAATGTTTGAAAACACAGGAAAGGTCACAAGCAATATCACAATCAATCTTGTTGCAAAAGGGGAAACATATCAGCCGAATGAGCAAGATGAACAAGACATATGGGATGCAGAGAACAGTACAGACTGGATGGAGGACAGCGAGGACGATGAAGATTGGGGCAATGACATCTATGAAGGATAGCGGCAGGAAAGCGTCTGTTGTGGATATTCTGGAAGATAATAACCCAACCCTTAGAAGTATTCACCTTGAAGAAGAAAGCGGCTTAAAATCGAAAATAGAAGGTTACAGAAGGTTGTCTGCTATGGAGTGGATAACAGAACATACAGAACAAGATGAATTATTTTGCAAGAACATATTGACAAACATATTGGAACATGATATAATTCAAGTATAAAAGGAGTTAGAACATGAGTAGAGCAGAAATCAGAAGGGAACAAAGAGAGAAGAAGAAAGAAAACAAAACATATACCTTAACAGCAAGGGACTTGGAACAGTTAGAACAAAGAATCAGAAGGGAAGAACAGCAAAAGGCAAAACAGGTGATTCTGGATAAGACAAATGTTTTAGCAGAACAAATACTAACAATGATGCTGGTAATTCCAACAAATGTGTTGGTGTCTGATTATTGGCAGAAGTCAGCAAAGAAGCGTATACCAAAGTTTGTAGATGATTGTATGAGCCTGTATGAAGCATTTACAAGCGGTGTGGTGAAGATGTCTGAAATGGTAGCACTGACAGAAGAATATGCAGGAATCAAGTTAGTGCAGGATGAACAGTTTTCCATGTTTGCAGAAAAGGTGGGAGAACATGAAAAGTAAATTACAGAAGGACATAGACAGTTATGTAAGAAAGTATGCAAAGAAGCATAACATAACAAAAGAACAAGCAATGACACATGAACGAGTGCAGAATGTGATTGCATGGTTAAGGTTAAGGGAAGGAGAACAGGAACATGATAAAACAGGACATAGAAAGGTATGAAATAACAGGAGAATATAATATTGCAGATAGAATAGATACAAGAATAAAACAAGGTTATAGAGTTATAAGTATGATACAAACAAAAGAACATAGAAATGTTGGATTGACATTGCCAATTGAAAAAGATGTTGTGTTGGTTGTATATGAGTATGAAGAAACCATAAACTATCCTAAGATGTATTCTATTGATATTGCACTGTTGAAAAACAAAGATGTGAAGATTTACAGAACATTGATGTTTGAGCATGTAAAGGGAAGAAGGAATGAAAGAGTATATTACACCTATCTGCCGAATGAGAGAACAAAAGAATACAAAGACATCATGGAGTATTGTTACTTGAATAACATAACATTGTTTGAGGTGAAAGCAAATGGAAACTGATGCAGAATTAAAACAAATACAGATAGATAAATATACAAGAAAGCAGGCAGAACAATTCGGGATTGAAAACAGATTATTACAGTGTACAGAAGAATGTGGAGAACTCATACAAGCATTAAGCAAGTATCAGAGAATCTTACAGGGAGATAAAACATGCCAGACAGATATGTGCCATGCAGAATATATGATAGCAGACGAGATTGCAGATGTAGAACTTCTGTTAGAACAAATCAAGTACCTATTAGGAAACGAAAGGGAAGTCAGAGAAAGGAAATTATATAAACTTGACAGGACAGAACAAAGATTGTTAGAATAGTTCTATGAGTTCATACAGGAATAGTATATAACAAGTATACAAAGAACAATAGAACATAACATACCATTTAGAACAAAGACAGAACAAAGAATATAGAAAGGGGCATAGAATATATGGGAACAAAAGCAGGTGGTATCAAGGTAACATACAGAAATATCAGAGAGTTAAAACCATATAAGAAGAACGCAAAGAAGCATCCGAAAGAACAGGTTGAAAGAATTATGAACAGTATTAAACAATTCGGGTTCTTTGAACACAGGGCAGTAGCAATTGACAAAGATGACTATGTTGTGGAAGGTCATGGAAGAATTCTTGCAGCAAAGAAAGCAGGACTAACACAAGTGCCTACAATCTGTCTGGATGATATGACAGAGGAACAAATCAAGGCTTGGCGATTGATTGAAAACAAAACAGCAGAATCCAGTTATGATGAAACATTGATTAACGAAGAAATCAGCGAACTTCTGAAATCAGACATTGACATGGAAGTGTTCGGATTTAGTATGGATGCACTGGAAGATGAAACAATAGAAGTTGAACCAGATGTACCATTCACAGAGATATTGAATGAAGAGAACAATTACATTGTGTTGAAGTTCAATAACAAGATTGATTGGCTCAATGCTATGGGATTGTTTGGAATCGAGAAAGCAAAGGCGTACCCAACAAAGAAGGAAGGGAACAAGAAGTCATTCGGTATGCGAGCAGGAGTAGGAAGGGTGCTAGACGGACAGAAAGCGTTAGAAAGGGTGCAAGGTAATGAAGTATAAGGGAAAAGAAATCATTGTTGCTTGTCCGTCTTATAAACGGTATAAGGTGGAGACGCTAAGTTATATTCCTTTCTGTAAAGTTTATGTTGCACCAGAAGAGTACGAAGCATATCTGGATTTCAACCCAAAACATACAGAAAACATTGTGAAGTGTCCGAAAGGGGTACAAGGGAATCTGTGCAGAGTTCGTAATTACATTCTTGATACAGAGTTTGAACATGGTGCAGATATTGTGTTATTGATTGATGATGATTTACGAGCAATCGAACATTTTGAAATGTCAGAGGATGGAACATATGCATATGAAAAAGTCAAAGTGAAATCAGATGAATTACTAGACTTTATATATAGATATTCTCTATTATGCTATGATTGGGGTTTTCGCTTTTGGGGATTGAATTGTAACAGCGATACAATGTCCTATCGGCAGTATTCTCCATTCAGCACCACATCTTATATAGGTGGTCCGTTCCAGTGTTTCTTGAGGGGGAATGAATTAAGGTATGATGAAAGACTTCCGTTAAAAGAAGATTATGACATGACCTTACAGAACATGAATCTGTATAGAGGTGCATTGCGGTTAAACAAATATCATTATGTTTGTAGACAGTCAGAACAAAAGGGCGGTTGTGCAATGTACCGTAACATGGAAAGGGAAAAAGAGCAGTTTGAATTGTTAAGACAGAAGTGGGGTAGTAACATAGTAAGGTTGGACACATCAAACAAAGGAAGGTCAAGAAAGAACAGAAAGTACATTGACTACAATCCGATTATCAAGATACCCATTAAGGGAATCTAAGAGGAAGGGGCAGAACATTGTTTCTGTCCTTTTTATTTTGTTTGAAAAAGTTTCATAAAATGTATTGACTTTGTGCTATGTTGTGATATAATAGAATCATCAAAGGAAAGGAAACATGATGTTGAGAATGACAGGTGGTGCTGGTTCAATAGCCATCCACTGGAGTACAATCCGATAGAAAGAAAACAAACATAGAAGGAGGACATTACATTGAATGATACACAGAGAAACTATGATATATTGTTAGAAGCAATCAAAGCAAATAACATTAGTGCAGAAGAGTTGTTGGACGCATTTACCAATTGGCATGGGTTACAGTTAATTGATGATGATTTCATGGAGTTTCTGGAAGATGAAGGAATTTTATAAAAGCGTGTTGACAAGAACAATACATTGTGTTATGATGGAATCAAGATAAAGGAAAACAAATAAGACTTGGCTGTTGCATTTGAGATTTACTCTTGTGGGAATGGTTAAGCACTGAACAGGAAATGAAGGAGAAGGAGCATGGCAGATTATTTATTGGCAATTGACAAAGTGGAGAGCATGAAGAGAGAAGCGGAACAGAAGTACAAGAAGTACGAAGAACAATTGTTGAAGTATGCAAAGCGTGACCTTATGAAATATACAGAGGTTATGGCAGAGTGTACAGGGTATCTGAAAGCACTTGCTGATTTGGATTTGTTGGATGATTTTGGTGAATCACTAAACAGAATGACAGAACATGTAATTGAAGAACAAAGGAGGTGATACAGTGAAGGTGATAGACCTTGAAACAATTGAACCAGAGGAAGTCAGACAGAAGATACAGAATATTACAGATACAGTAAGCAGAGAGTTGAGAATATACAGAGCGAGGGTTCGTGTGGAAGAAGGAGTAACAGAGAACAGATATGTTCTGACATTTCATTTTGAAAACAATTACAATTATTCTAGGGTGTTTACCTTGAATGAGTTGCTTAATGATTTTAGATGTTTCCAATGGCAGACAATTGGGAAAGAATTGATACAGGAAATAAAGAGACAGTTTCTTGTAGAAAAGCGATTGACATTCTGATAATGGTGTGTTAATATAAAAGAGTAAATAGAGTAAGTTCAGAAAGGAGAACAAAACATGAGTGAGAACAAAGGGAACAAATTAGTTGTGGACGACATTGAGGTTGTTGTAAGAGGTGTGCGAAACAAACCGTATTATGAGATTAAGTACAGAGAAGTCGGGAACGATGATTATAACATCGGCTTTGGTTCGTATGATTTAAACAATGTCCTCAAGTGGAAAGAAGAAGAATTTGAGGTTGTTTCCGAGAAAGATGGGAAAGAGACAAAGGAAGTAACAAACAGAATGTTGTTAGAACATCTGAAAGAAATCGAGATTGCACAGGGTTGTCTTGCAAGTGGAATCAACACATTGTTTAGTGTTATGAGCGAGAGAAAAGAACAGTTAAAGTTAAGCAGGGGCGAAGCGGAAATGATTGAACATGGACAGATTGCGCTCGCTTGTCTCACAGAACGCATGGCTAATATTTCTGGAATGAATGAGAGAGGAAAGAGACATGCGGCAGAGGTTCATGTAGTAGGAAAAGAAGATGTTGAAGGTTTTCTTGATTTTCTGAAAGAAATTTTAAGTTAAGCCTTGACGAACAATAATTGAATATGGTATAATAGGATAAACAAAACAGATAAGGTTCGGCGTACATCAGATTGTGTACATTTGCAACTTATCTGTTTTGTGCATATTAAAACAAAGGAGCAAACAAACATGGATGTGAACATTGAAGTGTCAAACAGATTTGCTTCTTTTCTAACCGATTGGGATTATGAACAATACCTGTTATTGGGTGGGTATGGTAGCGGAAAGAGTTACCATGTAGCATTGAAGATTATACTAAAACTTCTGGAAGAAAAACGAACAGCATTGGTGGTAAGACAAGTACGAGAAACGATTAAGGAATCTTGTTTCGCATTGTTTAAAGAAATCCTTGACAAGATGGGTTTGTTATCAGATGAAGCGGTAAGGAACAATCACAGACCAAAAGGGGACAAAGTGGTTGCGATTTCTAGTCCTTTGGAAATTCGTTTTCCGAATGGTTCAAGAATCATATTCCGAGGAATGGATAATACGGAGAAAATCAAGTCCATTCACGGTGTCAGCATTGTTTGGATGGAAGAATGTAGCGAAATCCGTTATGAAGCATATACCGAGTTGCTAGGGCGTATCAGAGAGCCTAAAGTGACGTTGCATTTTATCTTAACAACAAACCCTGTCGGCAAGGAAAATTGGGTATATAATACCTTTTTTGTGCATACAGATGATAAAGGAAGAGAGAGAACAATACAAAGTCCAGAAGAGTTTTACAGACGTAGAACATTGGTGAACAAAAAGAATGGTGTTTATTATCATCACAGCCTACCAGATGATAACCCATTCCTGCCTGTTTCGTACATTCGCCGTCTGGATGGATTGAAGAGAACAGACAAACAATTGTGGGTTGTTGCAAGGTGGGGAAGGTTTGGAGCGAATGGAACAAGGGTACTTCCGAACTTTGTTGTTGCGAAGGACAGCAGAGAGTTCAAACGGAAGGTGAACAGTATATCTGCACAATATCATTTCTTTGGGCTTGACTTTGGTTTTGAAGAAAGTTATAATGCGCTTATCAGTTGTTGTGTGGATGATGCAAACAAAGTGTTGTACATTTATGATGAAGTGTACATGAATCAGATAACAGATGATAGATTCTCACAGAGACAAGATGTTCGTGCAGTAGCAGAGAGGGCAGGAAGGTGTGAGAAACCTATATGTGCAGATTCAGCAGAACCTAAAACAATTCAGTTTTACAGACAACAAGGGTACAACATGTATGGAGCGAAAAAGTACATTGGAAGTCGTTTACAGAACACAAAGAAGATGAAACGATTTAACAAGATAGTTTGTTCCCCTAGATGTAAGAACACAATCCGAGAGTTGAAAGACCTTACATATAAGAGGGATTCGAGGGGCAATGCAATTTATGATGAATTTAACATTGACCCACATACATTTTCTGCATTGTGGTATGCGTTGGACACGTATACTGTTGCAGATGTGAAGGAGATTAGAACAAACAGTAAAGCAGGATAATGTTTCATGTGAAACGTGGAAAGGAGAACAGAGAGAGAATGAACACATTGAGAAGTAAAACAAAACAAGTAAAAGACATCAGAGATTTACAAAAACAGAGTTTGGAGAAATCAACAGATGATTACATGGTTGGGTTATATAATGGGTTAGAGATGGCAACAGCGATTCTGGAAGGAAGAGAACCAGAGTTCCTAACCTGTGTAAAAGAACCACCAGTAATAGAGAATGAAGAAGAACAGACAGGACGAACAGTAGCAAATGGGATTCGTAGGAGGTAAGAAGATGTGCAAGAAATATTGCTAGATACATACACAATAGCATTGCCCATCATACTTGGCTATATAGTCTGGTTATTAAAACAAACAAACAAAAAGAGAGATGCAAACACAAGGGGAACAATGTTGTTGTTAAGGGTTCAATTAATAGAATACCATGACAAATATTGTGCTATGGGAATCATACCATCGTATGCCTACCAAAATTTTTGTGAAATGTTTGAAGCATACAGAGCGTTGGGTGGGAATGGAATGATTTTAAAGATGAAAAAGGAAGTCGACGAATTGGAAATAAGAAAGAAAGGATATGAACACGATGTTTAAAAACAATGTATTTAATGTATCAGTAGATACAAAAAAGTGGTTGAAGAAAGCGGGAGTAAGAGCAGTTAAAACAATGGCACAGACTTTTGTTGCAACAGTTGGAACGGCTACTGTTATGGGTGCAGTAGATTGGAAGATAGTACTTTCTGCTTCTGTTTTGGCTGGTGTTCTTTCCATAGCAACCAGTGTTGCAGGAATACCAGAAGTTGAAGCAGAAGAAAACAAAACAGAGTAAGGAGAAAGAACAATGGCACATTTATATGTTATTGCAGGACATGGAGCAGGAGACCGTGGAGCAGTTGGAAATGGATATACAGAAGCGGAACGAGTTCGTGTGTTGGCAAGTAGAATTAAAGCATTAGGTGGAAACAATGTTACACTTGGGGATATGAGCAGAAACTATTATGCGGATAATGGAATCAGCAAACTGTCTATTCCGAAAGATTGGTGTATTATTGAGTTGCACATGGACAGTAGTGTTTCTGCGAGTGCTAAAGGTGCTCATGTGATTATTAAGGGTTCATACAATCCAGATTCACATGATATTGAATTGGCTAATTTCCTTTGTAATATGTTCCCCGGAAGGTCGAACAAAATTGTTGGAAGGAATGACCTTGCAAACCCAAACAGGGCGGCGGCAAAAGGATTTAATTACAGATTGGCTGAGTTTGGTTTTATTTCAAACAAAACAGATGTATCAACATTTAACAGCAGAATGGATGAAATAGCAAAAGGTGTTTTGTCTGCATTTGGAATTGGTTCTGCATCTGCTTCTGAACCTGTTGATGGGTATGTTGTGAATGGTGGAAAATCACAGAACAACAAAGATGAGTTTGGAGATGTTTCTTACAGAGTACACATGAGAGGAAATGGATGGGGAGCATGGCAGTGTGATGGAGAAATGGCTGGTAGCACTGGACAGAACAGAAGAATTGAAGCAATCTGCTTAGATGGAGATGGAAAAGCCGATGTGACAGTGCACATCAAAGATACAGGAGACAAAGAGTACAAGGGTGTAACAAAACAAACAGTATGTGGAACAATCGGAGAAGGAAAACGAATTGAAGCAATAAAGATTGTCGGAACAGATTGCTATTATATGTATAGAGTACATCAAAAGAACATCGGTTGGAGTGAGTGGGCAAACAATGGAGAGTTTGCTGGAACAATCGGAGAAGGATTGCAGTTAGAAGCAGTTGAGATTAAAAAAGCAATGTTCAGCGTAAATGCTCATGTACAGAACAAAGGATGGATTGGAGAGAGGGCGGCTGAAAATGTTATAGGCATTACAGGTCATGCATTAAGATTAGAAGCGTTTAAAATCAATCCGTATGGAAAAGAAATCAAAGTAAAAGCACACTTACAGACAGATGGTTGGGTTGATTATGGAACAATAACAAAAGACACAATCATCGGAACAGTAGGAGAAAGCAAACGAATAGAATGTTTGTGTTTTTCTGGGGATTTTGATTACAGAGTTCATGTACAGGGTAGCGGATGGACAGATTGGACAAAGGCTGATGGAGTATCAACATTAGGAACGGTAGGGCAGGCATTAAGAATTGAAGCAATACAGTTTCGTGAAAGATAGTAGTAATTAGGGCGGCGAAATGCCGCCTTTTCTATTGACATGGTTTTTATGTTATGTTATAATAAAAGAAAAAGAAAGGAGGAAAAACCTTTGGCAAGACAAAAACAATATAATGTGGAAGTAACAAGAGCACTTGCTAGTTTTCCTTATTTTGTTTTAAAGAATGAGATAACAACAGGATATAATCTATATACCAAAGAGTTGTTGGAGATAAAACAAAATTATCTGGATTACAAAAAGGGTGCAGAGTTTTATACAGAAGGAAGTGGCGGAGACTATCAGCCATCGGACATTCGGTTTAAGATTGCGAAAACATTGATTGATAAAGAAGCAAGATTTATGTTTTCACAGACACCAGATGTAACAATACAATCTGTTGATACAAACGAAGAACAGATGAAACAAGTGGAACAATACCAGACATTGATTGACAAAGTTTTGAAGGACAAAAAGAACAATTTTTCAAGGACATTGTTACAGAGCGCAAAAGATTGTTTTATCGGGAAGCGTGTTGCATGTCTCGTGGATTTTTCCGAAGAGGATGGCATACAGACACATTTCTATAACAGTTTACAGTTTTATTATGAAACAGAGTATGGCTCTGACAGGTTGACGAAGTTTATCAGTTTTGAAAATGTGAATCAAACAAAATCAACACAGCAGAGGTTGTATCTTGTAAATAGGTATGAGGAAAGGGACGGAACAATCTATATGAGTTCTATCCTTTATAATGGAACTGGAAAGGAACAGGAACAGGTTATACCAGAACAGGAAATTGAGTTAGATTACATTCCTGCGGTTGTAATTATCAATGATGGAACATTAGAGGACAAAAGAGGTGTTTCGGAGATTGAGAGCCTTACAGAGTATGAATCTGGTTACAGCAGACTAGGGAATGGAGATATTGACAGTGAGCGTAAGGGAATGAACCCAATCCGTTATACTGTGGATATGAACTCACAGACAACAAAGAACCTTAGTTCTGGTGCTGGTGCTTATTGGGATTTGAAATCAGAACAAAACCAGAACAATGTTTCGCCACAGGTGGGAACACTAGCACCGAGTATGAATCATACAGAACCAGTGAAAGTTACGCTTGACCGATTGAAAACAACCATGTACAATGAAATTGATATGCCAAACATATCAGAAGAAACAATGGCAGGAACAATCACAAGCGGAAAGGCATTGAAAGCATTATATTATCCGTTACAGGTTCGGTGTGATGAAAAACTAAAGGCATGGAAACCCGCGATAGAGTTCATTGCAGAGGCAATCATTGACCTTGCTGTGTTGAACAAAGCAGAAGTGATTTCCATGTATGTTCTTACAAGTCTGGATGAAGTACAGTACAACATTGAAGTGATGGAGAATTATGCACTTGCAGAAGATGAAGAAGAAGAGAAGAACTCAGACCTTGCGGAGATTGCGGCAAATGCACGAAGCAGGAAGTCTTACATTAAGAAGTGGAGACGGTCAGAGTTCAAAACAGATGCACAGATTGATGAAGAGTTGATGCAGATAGCAATTGAAAACAATATGTTTGATTCTATGAGTATGAACACACAGGTACAGACAGAATTGAGCAGACGTGGAGTATCTGAAAAGGTTGACGACAATCTGGAAGTGATTGACACACAGAAAACATTGGAAGAAACACAAGCAATTGAAGAATAGTTGTTGACATTCTTTGCAGATGTGGTATAATTGAAGTATAAAAACAAGGCGGTGAAGTATGGCAAAACAAAAGTTCAGTTTGAAAAATGCAGAACAGGTCAGACAAACAACCACCATGTCACAACAGAAAGAAATCAAAAGGTTATATGAACAGTTATACCAAGATGTGACAAGGAAGGTTGGACAATTAGGAAACAATAATTTACAGAAACAAAACTTGATATTGTTACAGCGTGACATCAAGAATAGGATTGCACAGTTGAACAGTGACATACAGAATGGAATCATTAGAGATATGCGGATAGTTTCCAATGAAGTTGTGGAAGATACAAGAACATTTCTAAAACAATGTGGTTTTCGTGATGAAGATATACACAATGCGTTTAGTTATGTTCCAGACCAGATTATCAGAAACATCACAAGCGGAAATGTATATCAAGAAGGGTGGACATTAAGCGGAGCAATATGGGGATATAACAAAAGAACACAGGAAGATTTGAGCAAGATTATATCCATCGGAACAGCACAAGGGAAGTCAGCAATTGAGATAGCGAAAGAGTTAGAACAGTATGTTGACCCTAGTGTTAGGAAAACTGCTAAAACAATTCATTCATGGAGATATGACAAAGCAGGAAACAAAATAAAAGACAGTGTATATTTTGGAAAGATTGATTACAATGCGTTACGTTTGGCAAGAACATTGATAAGTCATGCGTACCAACAAAGTTTTGAGAATGTAAACAGAAATGACCCTTTTGTTGTTGGGTATCGGTGGCTGACATCCAACTTTCATGGAAGGGTGTGCGAGATATGCAGAGCAAGGGCAGAAACAGACCAGTTCGGTTTGGGTGTGGGAGTGTTCCCAAAAGACCAACTACCATTAGACCATCCGAATGGGATGTGTACATTTGAAGCGGTGATACCAGACAGCATGACAGATATAGCGAGAAAGATTGGACAATGGTATCAAGCACCAATAGGAACATATCCAGACATAGACAGATATGCGTTGGATTTTGTTGTATAACAAAGAAAGAGAGAACAGAAAGGAGAACAAACAGGTGAAAGTCCAGAGAGTTTGCAGAAAGTGTGGAGAGGTCAACGAGATTGATTCTAGCAACTTGATTCGTGCAGATGTGTATGATGAAGAAGGAACATACTATAAAATCATGTATTGTGATTGCAAGCGTTGTGGAGAGCGTGACGTGGTGCAGATTGATAACACAGAGACATTAGGAATGTTCCGAAAGTTGAAGGATTTGACAATCAAGGTTGCGAGAAAGAATGTGAAGGGTGAAACAGTTAGCCCGAAGGATGTTCGCAAAAAAGACAAGTGGATGAAGGATTTACGAAAGAAAAGGGAAGATTTGAATGAACTGTGTAGCGGCAAAAAATTATTTGACGAAAATAAAAAAGTTGTGGTTGAACAGTTGACATTCCCAAAGGTTGGTGATATAATTGAAAGTAACTTGTGATAGATGTCATAAGGAATTTGACAACATATTGAAGGAGAAGGAAAAACAGATTGATGGACAGTGTATCATTAGAACGTATCTGGAATGTCCGCATTGTGGAGAACAGTACGATGTTTGTTATGATAGTCAGTCCACGTTGGTTTTAAAGAAACAAATTCGCAGACACACAGCAATGTTGGGAACAATCAGAGATGAACACCAATACAGGAGAAAGTTAAAAGACATTGAGAAGAAACAAAAACGGTTAGAAAGAGAAATGAAAATCTTGCAGACAAAGTATTGCAAATATTTTGAAGAAAAGGAGAATTGAACATGGCAGAAGAAGTAAAGGGAACAGTAACAGAAGGACAGCAGGGAACAGAAGGGACACAGAATCAGCAGACACAGCAGAGTACAAAACAGCAGACAACGGAAACACAGAAGCAGGAAACAGAGCAGAAAGTCGATGTTGAAAAAGTGAAAAGTGAAGCGTTGTCTGGATTTCTGAAAGACCTCGGAGTTGAGGACGCAGATGCTTTGAAAGGGATTGTAACAAAACACAAGGAAACAGAAGAAGCAAACAAAACAGAGTTACAGAAGAAGGAAGATGCTCTGACAGAGACAACAAAGGAACTTGCAAGAGAACGTGAGGGAAGAATCCTTGCAGAAGCAAAGTTATCAGCGGTTCAGTTAGGAGCAAAACCAGAGTTGGTAGACGACCTTGTGGTTGTTGCAAAAGCAAAGGTAACAAAGGAAAAGGACATCAATGCTGTAATTGCAGAAATCAAAGACAGCACATCTGGAAAGGTGTATTTCAAGTCTGACGAAGAAGAGGAAGAAGAAGCAGGAAAGAACAAAACAAAAGGAAAGACAGTTACCAGAGCAAGGGTAACAAAACCTTCTGAAAAGTCCAAAGGAAAGGAAGAGGAAGAAGGAAAGAAAGAAGAACATAAAGGCTCTATGGCTGAACGTCTGTTGGCAGGACGGAAGGAAAAGAAAAGCCATTATTTCAAATAGGAGGTAAAACAAATGCTGAATAACACAGGTATTAAGAAAGAGACATATGGCTCTGGAAAACAGATTCTTTTTGCTGTGGAACACCAAGTTTCAATGGGAATCGTTGTCGACCAGAGTGTAGGAGTAACAGAGGGAACAAAGAAGATTGCAAAGGCAGGAACACCGCTTACTGGAGACCTTGATGCAAGAGGAACAGCGTTTACAGCGGCTACAACTTCAACGGATTCAAATGCAGTAGGAATTTTGTTACATGATGTTGATGTTACTGTGGATGATAACAACGGAGCAATTCTTCTGTTTGGTTTCGTGAACACAAACATGATTGATGGTACAACAAAAGCGAAGATTACCGCAGATGTAAAAAAGGCATTGCCTATGATTAAGTTTGCGGCTTGCTAAAACAAAGAAAGGGGAAACAAAACAATGAGTATTTACGATTTAATTATCAGCGAAGAGATTGTTGCGTATTGGGAACTGCTTACACAGGAGAGAGAGCCATACATGGGTGAAGAGTTGTTTCCAGACGACAAGAAGTTAGGGCTTGACCTTAAATGGTTAAAGGGTTCAAATGGACTTCCTGTTGTTCTGAAAGCGTCTGCATTTGATGTTGCGGCAATTCCTCGTCCGAGAATCGGTTTCGAGAAGTTAAGCGCACAGATGCCGTTTTTCAAGGAATCAAAGTACATTGATGAAGAGTTAAGGCAGGAACTTAACAAGGTTATCGAGAGTAACAATCAAGCGTACATTGACGCAGTAGTAAACAGAATTTTCAATGACGAAATGGATTTGTTAGAGGGTGCGGCGGCGCAGAGAGAGCGTATGCGTATGATGGCACTTACGACAGGAACAATCGTTATGGAAGGAAACGGACAGGTATATGAATATGATTACCAGATGCCAGAGAACCACAAAACAACTGTAACAAAGTCATGGAGTGACCCGACAGCAACAATCATGGAGGATATTCGGAAAGGAATCCAGCAGATTGTTGATGATACAGGAGTAACACCAGAGAGAGCAACATGTTCTTCCAAAGTGTTTGGATATTTCCGTATTAACAATGAGATTAAGGCATCCATCATGGTGCTTACAGATGGTGCAGGGTTTATCTCTGATGCAAAAATCAAACAGTACATTGCAGACGAACTTGGTTTACAGATTGTTGTAAATGACAAGCGTTACAAAGATGAAACAGGAACAGCGCAGAGATATGTTGCAGATGATGTGTTTGTTATGTTCCCGTCTGGACAGTTAGGCAACACATGGTTCGGAACAACACCAGAAGAATCTGACCTTATGACAGGAAGTGTTGCAAATGTAACAATCACAGACACAGGTGTAGCAGTAACAACCATTCAGAAAGCAGACCCAGTAACAGTTGAAACAAAAGTAACTATGATTTGTCTGCCAGACTTCCCAACAGCAGACCAAGTTTATATTCTGGATGTAATTGCGTAAGGGAGGAAAGTAACATGGCAATGGTAACAGCAAAAAGAGGACAGCATGTTGTGAAGGTGAGCAAACATTCTTATGAAACATTGTTCCGTAACAAAGGTTATAGGATTATTGGAGAGAAAGAAGCGAAACCAGAAACAGACATGATTGATACAGGAGAGTTTGAGGAAGAAGCGGAAGAAGTACACGAGGTTGAAACAATTCCGATTTCAGAGATGAACAAAGAGCAGTTAGCAGAGTATGCGAAAGAACATGACATTGACACATCTGGTGCAAGAAATGTTCGTGAAGCGAGACAGATTATCCAGAAAGCAATCAGAGAAGCAAAGATGTAAGCAGAGGGGAAGTGAACAGATTGGATGATAACAAAAAGTTAGAACAACTGAAATTCAATTTAAGGGAAAAACAGACTCCCTATTTTGAAGATTCGGAACTACAAGCATTGTTAGACAACAATGGTGGAGATGTGAACAAAGCGAGTTATGAAGGTCTGATTATAAAGGCTGAAACAACAGGTTTGAGCGTTAGCGGATTGACTACGCAGGACAGTTCCAGTTATTTCAAGATGTTGGCTTCCCGATATGTTTCTACGAACAGTGGGGTGCTGACATAATGAATGAAGCAAGAATGAAGATGGAACTCCACAAGGTTTTGAGAGAGATACAGATACATGGAACAGAGTATACATTCTTACGAAAGAGCGTAGATGGATATGGAGAACCTACAAAAGAAGAACCAAAACAAGTCGTAAAGGTTAAAGGGTTGTTCCATGTATCAAAGGGGTACATTACACAGAACATACAGGATGGAACAAAGACACACAGCAAAGGACAGCCAATGCTGATGGTAGCGTATGAGAACACAGGAGAGATACAAACGGATGATTTTTTCATAATAAATGGAAACACATACAAAGTTGTTGAGAAGAACAACATACAGGAATATAACATAGTAACAGACATTTCATTGGAGTTGGTTTTAAATGGCAGGAATTAAGATTGATGCTTCAAAGTTGTTGGCAAATCTGGAAAATGCAGAAACAAAGTCACAGGTTGCAATTCGTATGTTTGCACAGGAGGGTGCAAAGAAGTTTGAGAACTATGCAAAAACACACAGACCTTGGACAGACAGAACAGGACATGCGAGACAGAGATTGACAGGTTGGGTGGAAGTGTTAGCAAACAAAGTACGAATCCATATCGGACATGGTGTTGATTATGGTGTATATTTAGAGTTGTGCCATGAAAAGAGGTTCGCAATCTTACAGCCAACAGTAAACGCTTTGTCTAAAGAAGTGCTAGAAGGGTATGAGGAATTAATGAGGTACATGAAACCATGAGCAGTATTTTAAAAACAGTTTATGATGTGCTAAAGAAAGATGGAAAAACAGATGTATTCTTCCCTTCACAGCATAAGGGGGAGTGTTTGAAAGAATACATTGTTGTAAAGTCAGATGGAACAATTGAAGAAACAACAGTGTCAAGTGAAAGACCAATCTATACATTGTTATGTTATGTTCCACAAGATGAATACAGCAGATTGGAAACCTTTGTTGCGGAAACAAAACAAAAAATGAAAGAAGTGTTCCCCCTTGTAATGTACATCGGAAATGAAACACCAAGTTTCTATGATGATACTGTAAAGGCTCACATGATAAGTTTCCAATATCAAGGGTGCAGAAAAATAGAAAATTGGTAAGGAGGTAGAACAAATGCCTAGAACAAAAAAGAAAGCGGTCGGGATTCCTACCATTGATGTTTCGCTTGTTGTTGTAAGAACAGGAACAGAAGATGATGGGTTAGAAATCGCAGTTGACACAGCGAACAAAATCGGAGTAGAACCGCAGACAGAAACAACGGATGCTGTAAAGTTGGTAAAACTCGGCAGATTGTTAGCACAGAAGCCGTCAGAGACAACAATTACAGGACATCAGATTACATTAACAGACAATGTGTTCATTCCAGAACTCGTTCAGATTTTTCAAGGTGGAACAATCGAAGGAGAAGGAGACACACTTGTTTACAAACCGCCAGTTGCAGGAAGTGCAGAGAAAGGGCAGGTATTTGAACTTGACGCATATTCAGCAGAGTATGATGCAAGTGGACAGATTGTGAAGTATGAGAAGATTACATATCCGAATTGTCAAGGAACGCCAATCACAATTAACACAGAAGATGGTGTTTTCAGACTTCCAGAATATGTTATCAATTCAGCACCGAAAACAGGAGAAGCACCGTACACGATTAGTTATGTGAAAGTGTTACCGTCTTTTCCTAGTTCCTCTTCCGTAAATACCGCAAGTGTTATGGCGTTGTCAGACAGTGAAGGGGATAGCGGAACTGCTCTTGTGAGTGGGGATGCAGAAACAGGTCTGACGAAGAGTGAGAGTACAACAGAAATCGAAACAAAGTAGAACAAAGAGTAAAAGGAGAATAAGAACATGGCAGGAACAAAAACGAAAAAAGCAACAGTAGCAACCGTAACATCAATTGAGGAATTGAAACAGTATTCCAACGGAACATTGGTAGAACTTCCTTGCTTTGCAGAAGGTCAGCCTTTTGTTGCGAGATTGAAAAGACCTTCCCTTCTTGGAATGGTGAAACAGGGAAAGATACCAAACACATTGCTTGTTCGTGCAAATGAGTTGTTTGTACAGGATGGAACAGGGTTTGACCCCGATGAAGAAAACATGATGGCACAGATGTTTGATGTGTTAGAGTTGATGGCACAGGAAACATTCGTAGAGCCTACATATTCAGAAATCAAAGATGCAGGAATCGAGTTGACGGACGAACAGATGATGTTCATTTTCAACTATGCACAGCAGGGGGTAAAGGCATTAGAATCCTTTCGTACAGAGTAGGAAAATAGAGAGCGTCCTCGCTATGTCAAAGCAGTATGGCTGTCTGCCTAGTGTTATTCTAGGGATAGAGGATAGTTATACTGCTTTTTGTTTTAATGAAGCATGTTGCGAGATTCTAGCGAGGTTGCAGAACGATGAAAAACCCTATTACATAGAACAGAGAGAACAAGCGGAAGAACCAAAACATTACAGTAATTTCAAAGATTTTTACAAAGCGTATGGAGGGTAAACATGGCAGTTAATATGGGAACTGCTATTGCATACCTTGAACTCGATACCTCAAAGTTTTCAAGGGGGTTTGTTTCCGCTTATAATGATTTAAAGGTGTTCGGGGACAAGTCAGCAACAGCAGAACAAAAGTTGAACGGTTTGTCGAGTGCCTTTAAAACAACAGGAGGTTTGTTATCGAAAAACGTAACATTACCGATTGTTGGAGTTGGTGCGGCGGCAGTGAAAACAGCAACAGACTTTGAAGCAGGAATGTCAGAGGTCAAGGCGATTTCTGGTGCTACTGGTTCAGAGTTTGATGCGTTAAGAGACAAAGCAATTGAGATGGGTGCTAAAACAAAGTTCTCTGCAAGTGATTCAGCAGACGCATTTAAGTACATGGCTATGGCTGGTTGGGATGCGTCACAAATGATGGATGGTATTGCAGGAATCATGGACTTAGCGGCGGCATCTGGTGAGGATTTAGCAACAACATCTGATATTGTTACAGACGCATTAACAGCGTTTGGTTTACAGGCAAGTGATTCAGCGCACTTTGCAGATGTTCTTGCACAAGCAAGTTCCAAGTCAAACACAAATGTTGGTTTGATGGGGGAAACATTCAAGTATGTTGCGCCAGTGGCAGGGGCGTTAGGTTACAGCATAGAGGACACAGCGGTTGCTATTGGATTGATGGCAAACAGTGGAATCAAGGGAAGTCAAGCAGGAACAGCGTTACGTTCTACCATAACAAGGTTGGCAAAACCTGTTGGAGAAGCGAAGGACGCAGTAGAAGAACTTGGAATCAGTATAACAAATGCAGATGGAACAATGAAACCGTTGAGCCAAACAATGGTGGAGTTGCGAGAGAAGTTTGCAGGATTGACAGAAGAACAAAAAGCGCAGTATGCGGCTATGTTGGCAGGACAAGAGGGAATGTCTGGATTGTTGGCAATCGTCAATGCTTCGGATGAAGATTTCCAGAAATTAACAGACGAGATAAACAATGCGAATGGTGCGGCAGAGGACATGGCATCTGTTATGATGGATAACACAGCAGGTGCAGTAGAACAATTAAAAGGTGCGTTAGAATCAGCAGGGATTCTGATAGGAGAAAAACTTACACCGTATATCAGAAAGTTAGCAGAGTGGATAACAGGACTTGTGGAGAAGTTCAACAGTTTGTCGGAAGAAGAACAAGACCAGATTGTTAAGTTTGGATTGATACTTGCGGCAATAGGTCCAGTGTTATTGATTCTTGCAAAAGTGATTTCAGTTGTTTCAACAGTAGTAAAAGCATTTAAGTTGTTCGGAACAACAATGACAACAGTTAAAACAAGTATTGATTTGGTAAAGGCAGGATATACTGGACTTGCTACACAGATGGGTGGAATCCCAAAACTTGTTGCAGGAATCTCAACAGGGTTTGGTGGAATGTTAGCACCGATAGCGGCAGTGATAGCGATTGTTGCTGTTTTGGTTGGAGCATTTGTTACGTTGTGGAAAACAAACGAAGAGTTCAGAGACAACATGGTTGGAATCTGGAACAGCATCAAGGAATCTATCAACAACTTCTTTGATGGAGTTGTGGAGAGAATCAATGCACTCGGTTTTGATTTTGAGAACATAACGGAAGTAATTAAAACAGTGTGGTTTGCTTTATGTGATGTTCTTGCCCCTGTGTTTGAAGGTGCTTTTAACACAATTGCAATTGTTTTAGATGGGGTATTCAACCAGATATTGTCTGTGATGGACATTTTCATTGGATTGTTTACAGGAAATTGGGAACAGTTAGGGGAAGGAGTAAAAGGGGTTGTTTCTGGAATCGTTGAAACATTCGCAAACCTCGGAAGTAACATTCTAGGTGTGATTGGAGACATTGGAGCAGAGATACTGAACAAACTTGGATTTGAAAAGGCGGCAGAAGGATTCCAGAACTTTTTCGATACATTGTCTGATTTGTTCGGGCAGATACCAGAGTTATTATCAAGTGCAATTGACACAATTGTTTCGTTCTTTACTGAAACAATACCAAACGCATTTAACAGCGCAATTGAAGCGGTACAAGGGTTTGTTGATAACATCATAGAGTTCTTTACCGTAACAGTTCCAGAAGCATTTAGTACATTTGTAAATGAAACAATACCAAACGCAATCAATAGTATTGTGCAGTGGTTTGAACAATTACCATACATGATAGGGTATGCAATCGGAGAATTGATTGGATATTTCTATTTGTTCGCAACAAATTTGTGGACATGGATAACAACAGAACTGCCTTTGATTATAGAAGGTATCATACAATGGTTTGCACAGTTGCCTAGCAGGATTTGGGAATGGCTGACAGGAGTGGTAACAAATGTTATCAATTGGGGCGTTGAGATGTATAACAATGCTGTGTTGGCGGCTTCAAACTTCGTAAACGGCGCAATAGAATGGATTTCACAGTTACCTAGTAGAATATGGGCGTGGCTCACTTCTACGGTGTCCAATGTGATTTCATGGGGTGCCAACATGGTTTCACAAGCAAGGTCTGTAGCAACAAACTTTGTGAACAGTTTTATCAGTTTTATTACAAGCCTACCTAGTAAGGTTTGGGGAATCATTCAGCAAATACCTAGTAAGGTTTCTGCAATTGGTTCACAGTTGTACAATGCAGGACGAAACATATTCCAGAGTTTGTGGAACGGAATCAAGAGCATCGGAGATAGCATACTTGGTTGGGTTTCTGATTTCGCAGGAAAGATTGGGGATTTTGTTGGTGGCATTGTTGATGGATTCAAGAATATTGTTTCTGGTGCGAATGATGCGAAGTCTGCGGCAAGGTCAGTAGATGGTAAACACGCAAATGGTCTTGACTATGTTCCGTATAATGGATATGTTGCAGAGTTACATGAAGGAGAAAGGGTATTGACAAAACAACAGAACAGGGAGTATAATGAAGGTAGAACAGGACAGGGTGGAGACACTTTTAATTTCTACAATACACAGCCTACACCTTATGAGTATGCAAGGCAGATGAAGAAAGCAAAGAAAGAATTATTGTTCGGAATTTAAAGGAGGTATAACAGTTGATAGAGAGTATCAAGTGCAGAAATGTAATAACGCAAAAAGAAATAACAATAGAAAAAAGTGCAAAAGTATTTGTGCTTGATGAGATTGATTGGGATTCTCCTTCTATTTCGATGGAAAATTACAGAGTTCCATATCAAGTTGGACAGACATTAGCAGGTGTTACAGTGGGAACAAGAAAACCCACTGTAACAGGATATGTTGTTGCTGATACATCAAAAATTAGTTCATTGGGGAAAAAATGGAGTGAATACCTAAAAGAACAGGAACAACAGATTGAAGAAAGCAAAATAGAACTTGACAAAATGTTCTCTGTGTATCAAGATGTTATCATAGAAGCAAATGATTATTATATTATTGGAAGACCAACACAGCCACCAAAGTATTCAACAAAAGAAAAAGAAAACAATGAGATTATGTGTTATTTTGAATTAGAGTTTGAGTGTTACAGTCCATTGTTTTATTCAACAAGCAAAATGGTTGAACTTGCAACAACTGTTGGGGAATTTCATTTCCCATTTATTATTCCACCAGAAAAGGTGGTATTTGGTAAGATTATGAGAAGACAGAGTATAAACATTACCAATGATGGAAACAGTGATGTAGGGTGTACAATCAAGGTTGGTGCAAGTGGTGGTGTGGTAAAAGACCCAAAAATATATAATGTGAACACAGGGCAGTTTATATCATTTGACAATGTAACATTGCAAGATGGAGATTATATTACAATCACAACAAGCATTGGAGAAGAAAATGCAATACATCATGTTGCGGCAACTTCTACTGATGTTTCGCTGATTGGGGACATCTCTGTTGGCAGTGAGTTCATACAAATAAAACAGGGTTCTAACTATTATGCATATGAAGTGGATGAGGAATATAAAAACAACATAGAAGTTTCCATAGAATTTATGGAACGATATTTTAATATTAGGGGGATGTAGGACATGATAGAAATACTTGATAGTAATTTGAAAAAAGTTGACATCCTTAGAAAATACACATTTTCGCAATATGTGGATAAGTTTAGAGAAGTCGGAACATTTAAACTTAATGTAAGAATAGAAAAAGAAAATTTATACCTTATGGATGAAACAGAACAATATTATGTGTTGTTTGATGGCAAAACATTTGGAAGAATAGACAGTGTAAAAAAGGACAGTGACAGTGAGTTTGAAAAAGTTCTTGAAATAACAGGAAAGTTAGCACCTGTATTATTTATAGAAAGGGTAGTCAATGGAACACTTACATTTAGTGGAAATACAGCACAATATGTAAGAGAGTTAATATACCAGAACATTGTAAAAGATGCAACAAAAAATAGATATGTGAATATTGATATACAGTATGATGATGAAACATATTTAAACAGTATTTGCAGTAAGGTGGATAAACAAATAACAGGTGGGTATGTTTGGGATGAGGTTCAACCAGTATTAGAGCAGGACAAACTTGGTATTTTCTTTACACCGATTGTAAGAACAAAGCACATTGTTGATGGTGTAGAAACAAACATATCAGAGTGGGAGTTGAAAATCAGTGCAGGAAAAGATAGAAGAAAAGGAAACAAACAAGGAAACAGACCTGTTGTGTTTTCACAATCATTGAGTAATATTGCAAGAACAACTTATGACCACGAAACAGAGAAGTACAAAAACATTGCTTATGTTGCAGGAGAAGGAGAAGAACAGGAACGTAAGTGGTATGAAATAGGAATTAACGCAGGAGTTGAAACAAAGAACAAAAAGGGATGGGGATGCAGAGAGTTATGGATTGATGCAAGAGATATTCAGAGCGAGGATTCTGATGGAAATGTAATTACAAGCGAAGAATATGAAAAACTGATAAAACAAAGAGCAAATGAAAAGGCAACAGAGAACACAGTTGAGCGTTCTTATTCTTCAACAATAACAGAAGCAAACAACCAATATGAATATGGAAAAGATTATTACAAGGGAGATTTTGTTACAGTTATTGACAATGAACTTGGAATCACAGTAGATGCACAGGTAACAGAAGTAACAGTAACAGTAGAAGGAACAAGAAAAGTAGTAGATATTGATTTTACTTATGGCAAGGTCAATCGTGACCCAGTGGAACAAATCAAGGATGCAATACAGAAGTCTGAAACAAATGATAGCAATATAAAGTATCTGGAAAACAAAACAATAAAAATGGAACAAAAAGTAAATGATATTTCTGCATATGTTATAGAATCTGGCAAATATAAGGTTTGGAATTATAAAAAGTGGAGTGATGGAACAATAGAGATGGAAGGAGTTATAAAGTTTTCTGGTACGATGGATACATCACAAACAACAGCAACAGCGTGGAAAGAATTTAAGTTTTCAGTTAGTGATACAGGTTTTCCAGTTGTACTTGTTGAAGATAAACCAGAGGTTGTAGCATCTCCTGCTCCCGGTGCTGATGCATATTTGTTTGTAATTGGAACAAATGCAGATAAGGAGCATTTATCAGCAATGTCAATAGCAAGATATAACACAACAACATTACAAGCATTTACAGCAAAAGTTTCTGTTAGAGTGGTAGGAAAATGGAAATAACGATTGACAGAACATAATATGTATTGTATAATATTTTTAAGAAAAGAAAGGAGAGAACAAAACAATGGCAGAAACAAGTGGTTTTTTTAATGCATTAGAATCTGGTGGAACATATGACAGAGTATATGATGCGAATGATTTTGCAGAGTATTTTGCATTGTTTATTGGGAACGGAGTTTTTGCAGACCCAATGAATCAGTTGAAAGTTGTGCCTAAGAGTGGGTTGACAGTAACATTGAAAAAAGGAAATGCTTTCATTGATGGATATTGGTACAAACTTTCAGAAGACATGGATTTTACATTGTCACCAAATGGAACAAGTTATGCAATCACAGATGTTATTGCAGTTACACTTGACAAAACAAATAGAGTTATAACAGCAAAAAAGAAAGAACAGGTTTCAAGTATTGTGCCTGTGAACAATGGTGTTGTGCATGAATTGATTGTTGCAAGCATTAGCCTTGGTGTTGGTGTTAGTTCAATTACAGAAGGAATGATAACAGACCAAAGACCGTATGAAGATTATTGCGGATTTGTGACAGGAACAGTAGACCAGATTGATGCAGGAGAAATGTTCACACAGTTAGAAGCACAGTTCAATGAATGGTTTAACACAATACAGGGAAAACTTACATCGGATGTTGCAGGAAGTCTACAAACACAGATTGATGATTTAGACCAAAAGATTGATGATGTAAAAACAGAAGTTGAAACAAACATAATTGGAAACACAGCAGTTATGGAATGGGTGCATGAAGAATCTGGCGGTGCATATTTCGTAACAAGTGCATATTCTTTACCAGATGGATTTACACAAGATAATTGTTACATAAAAAGTGCAATGCTTAAAAAAATTGAAGGAACAGGGGTGGGTGTGTTGAATGAATGGACAACTGGAAGTAATGTCTTTTTTACATGGGCAGAGTTGGAAGTAGGAGACACCGTTAGATTTGGAGGGGAGTCACCAAGCGGAACATCAAGTTGGAAGGGAAAATACAAAATACGAATTGTAGTTGAAAAGATAATAAATGCTACTGCTGGATAAATGCAAAAGAAAGGATGAGTTGCATGAATGAGTTTGAAAAAGTGTTGATTGATTCACAGAAAGAAGTGGGGAAATCAAACAAGAGAAAAGACAAAATAATCGTGTTGCTTATTGTGTTAATGTTCCTTGAAGCAATCGTTGGTTATTCTGGTTTTATTTGGTATGAAAGTCAGTTCGATTATGTAACAACAGAACAAGAGACACAAGATGTTGATTTGAGTACAGAAGGAGATAATGCAAATGCAGAATACAACGAAGTACAGGGAAATCAATATAACGATAGTGCAACACATAATGAACAATAGAAAGGAGGTAAAACAATATGCCTTCTAAAGCAAGAATAAAAGTCACAAAGGTTCGGACAACAAAGACAGTGAAAGTCGGAAAGTCCAGAAACAAGTCTGGTGGAAATCCGCATAAATGTCCTACTTGTGGCAAGTTTATAGGGAATGGTTCGCATGGATAAAGACAATGCAAGAACAAGAAAGAAATTAAAACAGATTAGTTCTGTCAAAGACTTTGAAAGTTTAATTGAACAAACAATGTTGAGTGAAGAAGAGAAACAAATATTGTGGTTGCATTACAAGGAACAGAAAACAATGGCATTTATCGCAGACGAGTTAGGAATGTCAGAGATAACAGTTAAAAAGAAGCACAGTAAAATGCTGATGAAGATTGGCAAAATGTTTTAAGAATTGGGAGAGCGAAAGCTCTCCTTTTTTGTTGCAATTTTTTTAGAGATACTTAACGTATACTTTTCTTATATTTCATAAGTTTTACCCAATATATAATAGAATCATAACAAGCAAGGAAGTACCAGAAAATCAGAAGGAGGAAAACGAGAATGTATGGGAATTATAATACAGGCTATGGAATGTCACCATACCAACAACAGTTAGCACAGAACAGGCTGAACCAGATGGAACAACAGTACAATGGTGTTGGAACATACCAGCCAAACAATTATCAGATGCAGAACAATCAGCAGATGGGAACAATGCAGATTCTAAAAGGTAGACCAGTATCAAGTTATGATGAAGCAAAAGCGAGCATGATAGACCTAGATGGTAGTTTGTTTGTGTTCACAGATATTGCAAACAATTGTATCTACACAAAACAGATATTATTGGATGGTTCTGCTGAGTTGAAAACCTATGTACTACAGGAACAGAAACAAGGTGAAACAAAACGAGAGAATGGGAACAAAACACAGCAGTATGTGTTACGAGAAGATTTTGAAAGAATCGTTGGAGAATTAAACAGACAGATTGAAGGATTGAAGGAGGTTATGCCTTATGATGCAACAGATGGTAAACCAAATGTTAAAAAGTAACCCATTGTTTCAGAGAGCGCAACAGATGGCACAGGGGAAATCAGAAGAAGAACTGAAACAGATTGCAAGTAATTTGTGCAAACAAAGGGGAATCAATATTGACGAAGCGTATGCACAGTTTGAGCAACAGTTTTCTGGAATGATGGGAAAACAAAACAATCATGGTATAAACCGATAATGGTTTATATAAATAAAATAATTTAAAGGAGGTACATACTATGGGTATGGACGGAAGCGGTTTAAGTGTAGCAGATGCTCTTGCATTGCAGAGAGATGGCTACGACAATGATGGAATGTTTGGTGGCAATGGTTCTTGGGTGTTCTTCCTGTTCTTCTTGCTCGCTTGGGGCGGCGGATTCGGATGGGGCAATCGTGGTGGAGAACAGGTTGCAACAAGTGCAGAGGTGCAGAGAGGATTTGATAACCAGAATGTTATGAACAAACTGAATGGTCTGGAAAACGGTCTTTGCGATGGATTCTATGCACAGAACACAACAATGCTGAATGGTTTCAATGGCGTACAGCGTGACCTTTGTTCTGGATTCGCAGGAGTAAATGCGGCAATCAACCAGAGCAGATTTGATGCCCAGCAGTGTTGCTGTGAAACAAACAGAAACATTGACAGTGCGAAGTTCCAGTTAAGTCAGTGTTGCTGTGACATCATGCAGAACAATGACAGAAACACACAGAGAATCATCGACCACATGACACAGAACGAAGTTCAGACGTTGCGTGACCAGTTACAGACAGCGAACTTCCAGTTATCACAGCAGGCGCAGAGCGCAAACATTATCGGTCAGTTAAGACCAACACCAACACCTGCATATCTGACCTGTTCTCCGTATGAATCTAACATCTACGCAAGTAGAGGATTCTACGGAAGTGGGTGGTTCAACAATGGATGTTGCAACAATGGTTGTGGATGTTGCTAAGTAAACAATCCGCTGTATAGCGTGAGTTATGGGGCGGCTAATCACCGCCCTTTTGTTTTGATTAAGTAAAGGAGGATAAAAACATGGCTTGTAGTTTATACAATAACAATGGTTTTGGTTGTGGAGGATGTGAGCATTTTGTTCGGACAAACAGCGTAACACTTATAGATTCTGTTTTGGTTCTGAACATTCCGCAGAAAATGTACAGTAACAAAGAAAAGGTTTGTATCTGTGTTGCACAGGCGTTACCAAATGTAACATCTGCACAGACGGTAGCAATTACAATCGGAACTGGAACAACACAGTATCAGTTAAGAACAAAGTGCGGAAACAATGTTTATGCAGACCAAATTCGTAGCAGAAGGGTATATCATACCAATGTTGCAACAGATACCGCTTCTTTTGTTGTTCCTGCTTGTGAACTGTGCAAAACGGGCTTTAATTTCCCTACAATCCCTGCAACGACAGCGTAGGTGTTTAACATGGGTAATGATAATGGATGGTTTAATCAACGGACTTTAGACGCAATGGCTTTTATCGGGTTTCTGATAGGTGTTGCAAACTATGAGGAAAACCTGTCCCAAAGTGATGTACAGGACATGATAAAAGGGGCATTGCGAGATGTACATAAACATCTGGAAGAACAGGACAATAAGATAGACCATATCATAGAGTTGTTGGAAGGAGGGAAAGAAGATGCTTGACAAAGAACAGTTGAAAGAGTTATCATGTATGGAGATATATGCAGAGATAGACAAACACATGACAGAGGCTCTGATGTTTCATTCTGGAATGAGTGACTATTTTAATTTTATCGGATTGCATGGATTTAAGAGAATACATGAGTTACAGTATTATGAGGAATCCATCGGAAAGCGGAAGTTGCACAAAAAGGTGTTGGATATTCATAACAAACTGATACCAATAAAAGGGCATGAAAAACCAGAGGTAATTCCGAAGGAATGGTACAGTCATACTAGAATGGATATTGACGACAGTGTGTTGACAAAGTTTGTTCGCTCTGCTATGAAACAATACAAAGAGTGGGAAGAGGAAACAAAGAAGTTTTACGAAGCAGTGTGTTGTGTGTTCTATGAAAAGGGATGGCTCATTGATTACAATTTGATGATGTGTTATCTTGAAGATGTGCAACATGAACTCAAAAAGATTTACAGAATGTGTGAGGAACTCAACGGAACAGGTTATGATGTTCTGTACATTATGGAGATACAGAAGAAAATCCATGAAGAGTACAAAGAGAAAATGAAGAAGTTGAAAGTGCAGAAATAAAACAAGAGTGTGAGAACATGAAAAGAACAAAACAAAGAACATGAAATAGGCTTACTTGTAATTGTTATAGGTAGGCTTATTTTTTTTGAATTTTTACAAAAAAACGTATTGACGAACACAGAAAAGTGTGATAAGATAGAATCAAGTTAAGGGAAGGAATTTCCCAAGAGAGAAAACAAAACGAGAAGGAGAACAAAACAATGATGCAGAGATTTACAAGAACAAAACATGTGGAGTTAAACATTTACAGTGAGTGCAAGTACACAGCAAGCGAAGAAGTATTTGAAAACCAAAAGGTTGTGGAGTATGAAAACGTAATCGGGTTTGAAGTAGTTGCAGGAGAACAGGCGAAGGAAATCGAAACACACACAGATGAAAGTTGCATAGATGATATGCACGAATACCTTGTGTTATATTTTGAGAATGGAGAGACATCCACATTCAGAAATAGTTATGTTGATATGTTTGCTTGGTAGAAACAAAAATGGGTGTTGACAAGTTCAGCACCCTATGATACAATAGAACCATAGAAAAGAAAACAAAATAAGGAGTGAACAGAACAATGACACCATTACAGAAGCGTAGGTTAAAAAGGAAGTTCCAGAGGTTCTGGAAAGAATGGGGTATTACATGGGAAGAATTTGAAATGCTATTAGGGGCAATGTCTACAATCATGTTCCCATTTTTATTGAGAATATTCCTTGCATTTTTTGGAATTTGACGATTGACACTGTGGTATGTCGGTAGTATAATAAAAGTATAAAGTAAATAAATTCAATCAAACAGAAAAGGAGAACAAACAATGAACAAAACATTTGAAGAAATGACAGTGAAGGAGTTAAGGGAAGAGAGCAGAAAGCGTGGGCTTACGTTGGAGAGTAAAGGACATAAGTTCACAAAACCAGAGTTAATCGAGAGACTTACAAAGTGGGATGCAGAACAGGCTGATATTGATGCAGACATTAAGAAAGCAATTGACGAAGCAGGACAGGAAACTCTGGTAGACCCCGAAGGTGACGAAGCATGGGGTGATGCAGAGTGTGAGAAGGTGGAGACTTGTGCAGAGTGTGAACATGCTCCTTGTGAGAACACACCAAAGGTTGAAACAAAAGAAGATGGTTACATTGTGTATGCAAAAACACTGGAAGAAATCGAGCAGAAGTATGGAAACAGAAAGAAACAGGAAATCTATGACAACGAGTTAAAGGTTGGCAGTTATGTTGTGTTTGTCCACTATGTAGAAGCGAGAAACGGACAGATTTACAAGAAGTTAAGAACGGCGAAGGTTGTGGGAATCAACAGAAAGAAAGAACTTGTCAGAATCGTTACTCTGTTAGGAACGGAGAAAGAACTTTCCTTTGATGAATTACTTTACATTAAGGGAAGTGCGAAGAATTGTTCCTACCCGAAGGACATTGCAATGTATCTGAAAGAACAGAGAACAGAGAAAGGCAAGGTGCTTATCAATGAAAGATTTGCAGAAAACAATGTTGCTGATTAAAGACAGCGTAAGAAAGTTATATGATGCACAACAGGAAAAGAAACAGTTTGACAAATACTATGAAGAGGTGAGGAAGAAAGAACAACTTGCCATTTCAAATTTCATGTTTACAAGTCTCCCAAAAGGACAGAACAGTTTTGAAATAGAACTTGACGAGGGGAAAGGATATTATACAAACCATGTGAAATTGAATGTAACAAGAGTAAGGACAAAAAAAGTGACATGGTTGCTGGACAAGTTAAAACAGAAGGTCGGGAAAGACATATACAGTGAGGTTGTGAACAAAACATATACAGTAAATGATATGCAGGGTTTGATTCGGTATTTAAAGACATGCGGAGTTGACCCAAAGAAGTTCAAAAGGTTCATTGATGTGACAGAAGAACTTGACGAAACAAAACTTGATACCTACTATGAAACGGGGGCATTGAAAACAAAAGACATAGAAGGTTGTTACACTGTGAAGATGGGAGAGCCATACATCAGAATCACAGAGTTAAAGAGGTAACATGACGAGAGAATATGGAGGGAAAGAACTAGCAAAAGTGCTTATCTATTATGGATTGATTGCAGATGTTGTAAGTTCTGATTTTAACATCATTTGTCCTTTCCATGAGGATATAAACCCTTCCATGAGGGTGTGCCTAACAGATGGTTCTTTCTTCTGTTTTGGATGTGAAGCAAAGGGAAATGCCCTAGACTTTGTGAGGAAGGTACATCCAGAATTAAATGAGTTACAAGCGTGTGTTTTGTTGGAACAAATATTGAACAGTGATGAAGTAAAAAAGTTAAATGTGAAGTATAAGAAGAAAAGGAGATTGCAGAACAAGCAAGCCTTGAATGAAGCACATGACTATTATTATGGACTACGAACTGTTGATTGGAATGACATACACACAAAAGAAGAACATGAAGTTTTACAGTATATGAAACAAAGGGGATTTGATGAAAGAGCATTGAACATTGCACATTGTAAAACAAACTATAATATTGCTTATCCGTTTTTGTTTCCAATATTAGACAATGGGGAGTTCAAAGGATGGGTTGGCAGAACCATGAACAAGTATGTTGAAAAAAAGCGCAAGTATTTATACAACGATGGTTTTAGAAAGCGAGATACCTTGTGTGGAACATATGAACAAAACAAAGTGGTGTTTGTTTGCGAGGGGTTCATGGACTACCTTAGTTTGAGGACAAGAGGACACATCAAGAATGTTGTTGCTATTTTGGGGTGGCACATATCAGACGAACAAGTACAAAAGTTGAAGGATAAAGGAGTAACAACGGTTGTGTCTGCTCTGGATAATGACAAAGCAGGAAATAAGGGTACAGAGTATTTAAAACGGTTTTTCCATGTGATAAGGTTTGATTATCCAGAAGGAGTAAAGGACGCAGGTGAAATGTCGGAACAAGAGTTAAAAATGGCAATCAGACGGACAAGGAGGGCTTATAAACGTGACAGTTAGTTTTAAGTTGAAGATGGGAATGACGCTGTTCCATGCACAGACCATGAAGGAATTACGGATTGACAAGGTGATAGAACAGAGTTATAATGAAGATAGTCAAGAATACAAAGAGTTGTGCAAGGAATATACACAAGTGATAGGATTTGCAAGAGAACTTGACAAAACAGAGTTTGACAAAGAATTGATGAAGGAATTAGCAAGAGAGGCGAAGGAAGTACAGAAAGAAACAATTGAACAGATTGAACAGGTTGTAAAGAATTGCTACTATCAAGGAACAACAGCGTACATATCTTTTGGTGGGTATATGATTAACCCAAAAGAGTTTTGTGCAATTCGTCTGGATGGGTTCGACATTCAATTCAACAAAAAGTAAAACAAACAAGAAAGGAAGAACAAAACAATGGGAAAAATCAAATTAGCAAACATCAAGAATGAGATTAAGAAAAGCGGAACAAGCAAAGGTAAGTTCTTGTTTTTCAAAGAGGACAGTAAGGTAAGAGTAAGATTCCTCACCGACATGGAAGATGGACTTGAGGTATCTTTCCATGACAGTTTCCAGTTGGGAATCAATGTTCCATGCCAAGAAGTGTTCGGAAGGGATTGCGAGTATTGCGAGAATGAGGATTTACGGACAAGAAACATGTATGTGTGGAGCGTATACGATTATGAAAGCAAGGAAGTTAAACTGCTCATGGCGGCGGTAAACAATTGTTCTCCTGTTCCTGCGCTTGCATCTCTGTATGAAAGTTATGGAACATTGTGCGACAGAGATTATGAGATTAAGAGAATCGGAAAAGGACAGAACACAACATACAGTGTGATTCCTCTGGAAAAGATGAAGTTCCGAAACACAAAAGTAAAACCAATGTCCGAACAGGCAATGTTGAAATGTATTGACAAGGCTTATCCTGCGGACAATTCCGAAGATTTTGAGGACGAGGACGAAACACCGAAGAGAAACAAAAAGAAGGGTGCAAAGTCAAACAATAAGCCGATAAAAGGAAAGATGAACGAACCAGAGGACGACAATGACGATTGGGATGATGAAGAGGAAGAACATGACTATGAGAGTATGACAGCAAAAGAGTTGTTCCAGTTGTGTAAGGACAGAGACATTGAGTGCAAGCCAAAGAAAACAAAAGAATATTATATTGACCTTCTGGAAGAAGCAGACGAGGAAGATTCTGACGATTGGGATGATGAAGATTCCGATGACGATTGGGAAGATTAGAACAAACAAGAACAATTAGGGGTTGACAAAATGTCAGCCCTTTTGTTATAATAAAGGAGTAAGGAAGGAGAACAACAGAAGTGGGTAATTATTTTGATTTACACAGACATGACGAAACTTCTTTCTTTGATGGATTCGGAAAACCAATTGAATTAGCGAGAAGGGCAAAGGAATTGGGATATACAGCATTAGGGTTGAGCAATCATGGAAACATAACAGGATTGGTGCAACACTGGTTGGCGTGTAAGGAGGTAGGAATCAAACCAATATTAGGGTGTGAAGTTTATTTCCAACCAAAGTTTAACAAAAAGAATCCACAGAGAAAGTCTTACCATTTGTGTTTGTTTGCACAAAACAAAACAGGATATGAAAACTTGTGTCACATTATGACAGAAGCAAATGTAGAACAATTCTATTACAAACCAATTGTTGATTTTGGATTATTGGAGAAGTATGCAGATGGGTTGATATGTTCTACTGCTTGTATTGCATCAGCAACAAGCCAAGCGATTGTGAATGGTAATGTTGAAACAGCAGGAAAGTTGCTTGACAAGTTCAAGGATATTTTTGGAAACAACCTGTATGTGGAGATTCAGCCATACAAGATTGACAAAAAGGGAACACAACAGAAAACAGATTATGTTTTGATGAAGTTAGCAAGGGAACGGAAAATCAAGTGTATACTAACATCAGACAGTCATTTTGGAAGTAAGGAAGATTTTGACACCTATTGTAAGATGCACGAAATCGGGAAAACAACACTTGATGTAAAGAACACATATTCAGAAAGGTATATGCCTAGCGAGTATGAAATAGAAGAACGATTTGCAACAATCTACAAGAACAAGTTTAAGGATGCCTTTAAGGTTGCAGAAATGTTCGTTGACAACTTAAAGAAGTTACAGGACAGCGTGGAAGAGGATATACTTTCGCAATGTGAGTTGGTTCTGCCCAAGATTGAAACAAATGGAGAATCAAGCGAAACAGTGTTGCGTAAGATGGTACAGAGAGGATTGAAGAAGCGAGGGAAGAACACAAAACAGTACATACAGAGATGTAAACAGGAACTTGATGTAATACATTATCATGGGTTTGATGATTACTTTCTAATGGTGCAAGACTATGTAAATTGGGCGAGAGAACATAACATAGCAGTTGGACCGGGGAGAGGTTCTGCTTGCAATTGTTTGGTTGCGTATGCAATCGGGATAACGGATGTTGACAGTATTAAGTATAAACTTGATTTTAGCCGATTTATGAGGAAGGAGAAAAAGAAGTTACCAGACATAGATGTTGATTTTGAAACAGACAGACGACAAGATGTGATTGACTATGTTGTGAACAAGTATAAGGGGCAAGCAGTACAGATATGTTCCTATGGGGAATATAAGATTGACAACCTTGTGAATGACCTTGCAGGGGTATGTGGGTTGCCTACAAGCGGAAAGGAATTAGACGAGTACGACAAGGAACAAAACAAAAAGGTAGTTGCAGAAATCAAACGATTTATACGAGAGTATGAAGAGGACGGAAGATTGAATATGCAGTTACTCATGGAGGATGAAAGAACAGAAGAGTATAACAGCCAGTATGACAACATTATGAAACACTTTTCCAAGTTGTTTGGTAAAATTCGATATTTAGGAAAACACGCCGCAGGAGTGGCAGTAGTTGGTTCTGACATATCAAATTATACAGCAGTAATTCGAAAAGGTGATATGTTCAGCAGTAGTTATGACCTTAATGATTTGGAACATATAAATTGTACAAAGTTCGATATGTTGGGACTTAAAACAATGTCAGAATTGCGAGAGTTGGAAGAGTATACACATCATGTTGTTACAGATGAAGATAGAGAGGAACAAGAAATATATGAGAGTTTCAGAGATGGAAAAACAGATGGTATATTTCAGATGGAGAAATCAGCACCAAAGAAGATTCTGGACATGATACAGTGTGATTGCATTGAAGATGTGATTGCGGTTAATGCGTTGAACAGACCAGCACCGTTACAATTAAAGATGCACGAAACATACGCATATAACAAATTGTCTGGAAATGTAGACAGAAGTACACCGTATTATAAGTACACGAAAGAAACATACGGAACGATGTTGTACCAAGAACAGACAGTTGAGGTTGCACAGAAATTAGGACATTTGACACCACAGCAAAGTTTTGACTTGTTAAAGATTATGAAAAAAGCAGAGAATCAGAACAAGCCAGAGTACATACCAATCATTGAACAGATGAAGAAAGACTTTTTCAAAGGTTGTAGAAGTGAAGGACTTACGAAGGAACAGACAACGGAGATTTGGGCGAGTATGCTTATCTATGGTTTCAACAAAGGACATAGCACAGGGTATACGATTATCAGCGTAGACCAGATGTGGTATAAGATACACCATCCTGCTGAGTTCTGGTATGTCAAAATGAAGTATGCAGGGAATGATGCTGATTTACACAAGTATTCACAGTTTGCGGTAAAGGACAATGCGGTTGTAATGTTACCTCATGTGAATTATACAGCAGAAACAAGTATGCGTATGATGGATGGGGAAAATGTTATACAGCAGGGGTTGAGCATTATTAAGGGAATTGGAGAAAAAGCGGCAGAAGCAATCGAACATGAAAGAAAGGAACATGGAGTGTTCCGAGACTATGATGATTTTTACGACAGGTGCAAAGGAAGAACAGTAACAACAAGAGTGATTGACATTTTAAAGGAACAGGGAGCATTGGAGTTTAACAAGCGGCGTTACCTATCAAGGGTGGTAAAATATAATAGCAGTTTGTTGGGACGTTAAAATGTTTCATGTGAAACGTACAAAACAAAGGTGGTGAGAAAATGGAACAGTATATGCCAGAACATGAGTATTCGCACAAGGTTGATGAACTGAGACAGAACAGAGTGGAAACATCTTTTTACAAATATGGTTCTGCGAGACGTAACTTCGGCAGAGGATATGTCAATGCATTAGGAAGCCATGAAAAGTGCATAGAAGCATATAACAGAACAGGGAACAAGGAATATTTGCTTGATGCTATGAATTACCTTATGTTTGAATTTATGTACCCACAGAAAGATGGTGCATTTTTCAGACCGACAGAGAGTAAGGACAGTGCAGGAATTGTTGGAATCAGCGAGAAAGAAATGGAGAGATTAAAAGATGGCTAACAAAACAAAGGGAATTAACAAAGCAGGAATTATGAAGTTGTGTTCCGAGATTGCAAAGAAAGAAGGAGAAGGAACGGTTTACAGTTTGGGAAGTAAAAACGGAGTGTTACGAATACCCCGTTGGAGTACAGGGCTTCCAGATTTAGATGCTATCATAGGTGGAGGAATACCGAAAGGCAGAACAATAGAAATATTCGGAGCAGAATCAGCAGGGAAAACAACACTTGCGTATCAGTTTTGCGCCCAGCATGAAATGTGCCTTGACATTCCGATTGAAGGTACGTTTGATGCGAACAGAGCAAGGTTGTTTGGAAACACACCAAAACAGATGTTGGTATACAGAGCAAGGTATGGGGAAAAGGCTTTCAACAGGGCAATCAGATTTGCGGAAGAGGGTATACCCATGATTGTGATTGATAGTGTTCCATCCATGCAACCGAAAGATGATATTGACAAAATTAGAAAAGCAGTGAACACAGATAGTGAACAAGAAATGCGGATAGGTGGAGTTGCAAGGCTCATGGACAAATATTTGCCTACACTTGAAGATGTGATTGAACAAACAGGAACAACGGTTGTGTTTATAAACCAGATTCGGGATAAGATGAACGCATTGCCTTTTGGAGATAACATACAAACACCCGGCGGTCATAAGTTGAAACATAGCGCAAGTCTTAGAATACAGGTTGCAAGAAAAGGTTATATTGACATTCCGAACCATAACCCTTATAATAGTGCAAGCAAAGAAACAATTGGCATGATTATGAAGTGCAAGGTTGTCAAGTCAAAGGTTTGCAATCCAAAAGGTGAGTGTGAGATACCTTTGTTTTATGATAGGGGGTTTGTGGATTTTGCAGACCTTGACAGAGTGCGAAAAGAAATAATGGAAGAACACAAGAGAATGTATAAGGAAATGTTAGAAGATTGATGCACTTTTATTGTATCAGATTCAACAGAACATACATTGATGATGGTAGTGCAGAACATAGGTTTTTCGTTTATGCGGAAACAAAACTGAAAGCAGTGAAGAGATTCTGCACTACCACAGGTTATAAAAGTGCTTGCATTATTTCTGTCCATGTGGTATCATAGAGAAAAGAAGGAGAACAAAACAAATGGGATTGATGGACGAAATCAAACGAGAAGCAGAAGGGAATCGAACAAAGATACAAAGCAGTCAAGAAGCAGAATTGGAACATAAGTTGAACGCATTGCATTATCTGGATAAGGACATCAAGAATGAATTGCAGTTCTTAAAATCGGTAATGACAAGAGGACAGGAAACAGCAGAAAGGAAAGGACTTCATGCAAGTGCCATTATTGTTTCCGATGATAAGTTTTGTTACAGACAGCAAGTGTTGAGTTTGTTTTACAAACAGGCACAGGGAGAACAAGTACCAGTTGGGTTGAAGCGGATATTTTCAGAGGGTGATGCAATCCATGAAAAGTGGCAACGCTTGTTTATTCGTGGAGGATATGCAGAACCGTTAGATTGTGATTATAGCAGATTCAATGAAGAATTTGACCTTTCCTATACGCCAGACATTATTTGTGATATAGACGGCGTAGAAATGGTTGGAGAAATAAAGTCAGTAAACACGTTCCAGTTTAAGAAACAGAAATATCATGTTTCTGGAAGGAAACAGTTACAGTTGTATATGTATTTAACAGACATCCATGATGGTTTTGTTTTGTGTGAGGATAAGAACACACAAGAAATAAAAGTATATTTATATAAATTCAATTACAAAGAGGTTGAACCATACATAGCAAGATTGGAGAAAGTACAATATTACAAACATAGACTTGAAACAAAAGGGAAACTTGTACAGAGACATGAAAGGTGTACAGGGTATCATTGCAAGATGGCAGAACAATGTCCGATGCGTGAAGTATGTTACGGAAAGAAAAAAGAAAGATTAAAATAGTTTATTTTAGGGGTTGACTTTGTTCAACACTTTTGTTATAATAGAATCAGAACAGGAGAAAACAACATGAGTAAATATTGCAAGCCTATGGGTTTATATGTTACCTATTTAGATTGCATGGAATGTGAGGACAAAGAATGTATAACAAAACGAGAAGAACAAACAAATGCAAGTATGGAAGAACAGTTACAGAGAAAGATTGTATCATCTGCACAATGTATGGAAGGTGTGAACTCACAGAAAGGAGAACAAGAAGGGATGAAAAAGGTTTACCTCTTGGTAGACATAGGAACTGAATTGTTCCTAGTGTTTGCTTCAAAAAGGGAAGGATATACAAAGAACATAGTTTTTCGTGCAGAGGTTGTGAAAGCAACAGTTGACAAAGATGGAGTAACATATAATTGTGAAATCAATCGTTGCATGAATGACAAGACGGTGGATGTAAACAAGTATGTAAAGTTCTATATGTTCAGAAATTCAAACATTGATACTGGACACAGAGGGATAGACAAACAATATTATCCAGTGTTTACAACAAAGGAGGGGTGCTTACAATGGCTAAGGGGATAACATGTGCGAATTGTTGTTATTTGGATAGAACAGAAAAGGTACAGACAGGAGTGATGTACAAATATGGTTGTAGAAGTCATCTTGCATACATGGGACATATTACAGGTTGGTTAAGTTCAGACAATGGGCTAAAACAAATGGGGTGTAGTGAAGCAAACAAATTATGTTTTGGGACAGTGTTTGGAGTGAGGAAAACAGAAAAGAATCCATCATGCAGATACATCTATCTCGGAACGGTTGGAAAGCATCTTAAAAAGCGTTGCTTGTACAATCTGACATGGAAACTGAAAGAATGTGTTGACGATGATTGGATAGAGGGAAAGAACATACTCATATATGATTATCACAACCTATATGTGGTATATCAACATAAAAACAGTTATGGATTGACAGGGGTTGAGAACCTGTTGAGAATGGAAACAAAAGAAAGCAAAACAATGATTCGGGAAGGAATTATAACAGTATTACGAGCAGATGGAATTGAACAGGCAAGAAAGTTACAAAAGAAAGCGATTGAACGATGGGAAGAGGAAAACTTATTACCGTTCAATTAGAAGGAGGTGGAAGGGTTGCACGATTATGTGATAGGAATAGACCAATCGTACACAAGAACAGGAATTACGGTATTAAAGAACAAAGAAGTTGTTGAGATGTTCAGCCTTGAGTATGAATATTGCAATAACAATTCAGAAAAAAGAACAGCACTTGAAAACACGCTAAATGAAATTATGATAGACCATAATATAGTGAACCCATTAGTGATAACAGAGCGTATCCGTCTGCGTTCACAGGGTTTCCTGTCAGAAGCATACATCAAGTCAACAGGAGCGTTGATTGCCACTATCATTGATTTCTTCCATTATTTCAATGAAATACCAGTGTACAGTGTTGATACACGCTCATGGAAGTCTCAAATTGTAGGAAGTAGCAAACCGTTAGACAATCCGTATGGAATCAATCCAGAGAAGTACCGTACCGTTTGTTATTTACGGGATAGGGGGCTTTTAAAGTATATCGTGAAAGAATATAAGGGGAAGGGAAAGAAGGGCATTATAGACGTAAAAATGGAGGTCAGAGAGGGCAAGAAAAAGGTCAGAAAGAAAGTACCATGTGAAATCAATGACGACTTAGCAGATTCTTACTGCATTGCCTTATATGGGTATCTTCCTAAAACAAAACAAAAGTTGAAGGAGGAACGGTTTTGACATTACAGGAATATGAAGAGATTAAAAACAGTTTGTTGAAGAAGAGGAAAAAGGGAAACATAACAAACAAAGAACAGGGATATAATGAAGGTATTGAAACTGCTGTTTCAAAGATAAGGGAAGTATATAAGCGACAGTTTAGGGTGTGAATAATCATGCCCTAATTTTATTGCAACAAATCAAAACAAAACGCTTTACATTGTTCTGGATGTGTGTTACTATATAATCAAGAAATGAAGAAAACAACACAATTGAAGGAGGAACAAGAAATGAAGGAAATGAAAGTTTTAGCAATCACAGATAATGATAGAGAGTATTATCAGAGGTTTTATAAAGAACATAATGTTGTAGGTTTATTGCAAGAAGAAAATGAAACAAGGATTATCGTTAAAATGAAACAAGGATATAAAGGGTGGACACCTACTGGATGTGCTAGAGATTGCGGAAATCATTATATTATAGCAAGATATAGCAGGCATGACAGTGTAGACAAGAAAACATTAAACATTACAAAAGACGTAGAAGATAAATAAAATGAGTTTTGGGCTGAGAAATCAGCCCTTTATTTTTACAACAAAACGATTGACAATAGAACAAGATAAATGTATAATATAACCATAGAGTTAGGCAGAGATGGTTAGCAAACACTCAAGGTGCAACAATAACAGATTGAAACAAAAACAAAGAAATTTAACAAAACGTGTTTACATTTGTTTTGTGTTGTGTTATGATATAGTCACAAAGGAAATGGAGAACAAAACGAGAAGGAGTTAAGAACATGATTAAAAAAGAAATAGAAGGAAGTAAGATAATAATTTTTAACAGCATTTCAGAAGTTGTGCAATTCAATCGAGAAACAGAAAGAACAAATTTTTATCAGAGTTATCATACATCAGATGAAACTGGAAGCGGACGATATTCATTTACTAAAACAAGTAGTTATGAAGAAGCAGAAGATTTGTTGTTACATGGTTGGGATAGTATGGCAGAAAGATTGACAAAAAAGATTGGAAATGTAAAGTGCCAGAATGGTTACAAAAATAAAACAGTTTATGGTATGCAAGGCTACCAAGCGTGTGTTCCTAGATATTTGCAGGGAATACCAGATAACATGGTATCAAGCAAAAGAATTACAACAAAACAAAAAGTATTAAACATTGTTAAAGATTTCGGATATTCTGGAGCAACGTCAGCAGAAACAATCGAAAATGAAAGCATAAAAGTTCTAAAGGCTGTGAACGAATTAGAACTGACAGGTTATAGAGTGAATTTAAGCATTACATTTGTAAGCAGATGTATGGGTGGTTACAGAAGCATAGTAGTTAAAATAAAAAATGCTTCACAAAGGATGAACATTAAACAGATGGCTTTTCCATTGGTACATCCTAGCATGTTCCGCAGAATTGTGTTTGGATTGATTGAGAGATTACCAGAAACAGAATGTTTTGGCTATGGATATGGAACATGTACAGAGTATAACGAAACAAAACATTTATTTAAAGGTGATTATTTTATTCCTCGTATTGTTTCGGAAACAGAGATTACAGACATCGAAAAGTACAAAATAAATTAAAAATATTTTAAAATAACTATTGACTTTTATATATTGTTATATTATAATATAGTTACAAGGTAAGAGATAAAACAAAACAATCAGTGAAGGAGAAAAGGAAAATGAAAACAAGAACATTTGTAGAGGTTATCAAAAAAGACGAGGAACATGTAGTTGCTAGAACAAAAACAGATTTTGGTGTTGTTGATATTAAAAGAACATTCAGAAAACATACAAAAGAAATCAGAGAGTTAAAGAAACAGGGCATCTATTGTTTTGAAATACAGGGCATTTTATATTGGTACACATTCAATGAGCAGGGAATTGGTACACAGTATAAAGAACCAGAGAACTTCCGAGCAGAGGACAGAACAACAGATGAACTTCGCAGAGCAGGAAGGAAAGACAGAGCAGTTGTTGATGGTAGCGTAGAATTAAGAATACCAGAGGTTAAGAAGGAACAGAAGGAAGTCAAAAAGGAAGAGCCAAAAGAGGATTGGAACAAAGAAGTAAAACACAGCAAGTTCGATATGATTAAGGCTTGTATAGAAAATGACATTCCTGTTTATCTTGCTGGACCAGCAGGAAGTGGAAAAAACTACACACTGGAACAGATTAGTTGGGAACTTGGTTTAGAGTTTTATTTTACAAACAGTGTTCAGCAGGAATACAAACTGACAGGTTTCATTGATGCAGGTGGACAGTACCATGAAACAGAGTTCTACAAGGCATTTAAAAATGGAGGGATTTTCTTCCTTGATGAAATGGATGCAAGTATTCCAGAAGTATTGGTTTTACTCAATGCGGCAATCGCAAACAGATACTTCGAGTTTCCAAACGGAAAAATCAAAGCACATAAGAATTTCCGAGTTGTTGCGGCGGGAAACACAGTTGGAAGTGGTGCAGATGAAATGTATACAGGACGCCTGGTATTAGACCAAGCAACACTGGACAGATTCGCAATCATTGATTTCGGTTATGACAGAAACATTGAAATGCACATTGCAAAAGGAAACAAAGAACTTGTTGATTTTGTGGAAGCAATCAGAACAGAAGCAGAAACAAATGGGATTCGGGCAACATTCTCCTATCGTTGCATTGGAATGGTTACGAAGTTAGAGAAAACAGGACTTGAATTAAAGAACATCCTTGCAATCGCAGTATTTAAGGGAATGGAGAAAGATACCATTAACAATTTCAGATTGTATTCACTGAACAATAAATATAAAACAGCACTGAATGAATTACAGAGGGTAGCCTAACAAGGCTACCTGTTCTGTTATCTGGAACAAAACAAATTGCAAAAGTTTTATAAAATGTGTTGACAAACAGAACAAAGTGCTGTATAATAAAGTCATAAGGTAAAGGAAAGAAAACAACCCAATGAAGGAGGACGATAAAATGGCAGGAACAAAGAAGGTAATGAGAACAGAGGTTGAAAGTGGTGTGATTATCAGCACAGTAATGTTTACAGATACAGGAGTATATCAGACAATGGCATTTAACAATGCAGATGATATGGACGAGATAGATTGTGCAGAAACAGATGTGTATGCAAATGCTCTGGAACACCACATGATGATGGTTCATAAGTTTCTTGCAGAAACAGATGAAACAACAGAAGAACAGCCTACCAGTTTTGTTGTGGGTGGAGTATATGAAACTCCTTCTATTTGTAACAGTGATTGTATTTTCTCCTATCGTGTGGAAAAGGTAACAGCCAAGACAGTTGTGATTGCAGACAAGTTTGGAAAAACAAAAAGATGCAAGATTCACAATGATGGAAATGTACCATACATCTTTCCAGAAGGACAGTACAGTATGTGTCCGATTATCGAAACAACAGACATTGTGAGATAGGAAGGAGGGGAACAGGGTGTACAGATTCTCTGTCTATTGGACAGATAAACTAAAGATAGATTTTTACAGAGAGTTATCCTCATACATAGTTATTTGTATTATGAAGCAAACAACAGTATATGGAGCGATAAGAAGTATGACGAAGTTGCAAGACAACTTACCGACATGCAGGAGGAACACACAACAAAGTGGATAAAGAACAAAACACAATATGGTTATTGTTTTTATGATTTTGATGGCACAACAGGGTTTGACCTGTGGGATAGGTTGAAAGAAAAAGACAAACAGTACATTTCAAATATAGCAGAAAAGTTGGTGAAAAGATGAACAAAAGCGTTGACAGCGAACAGATAGACAGATATAATGAACTTGAACAAATGTTAAAGGAACGGTGCATTTCAGATGATATGGCAGATGCGTTGAGGATGTTTGCACAAGCGGCAGTTGATACAGCGGACACGTTGAAAAGATTTGCAGAGTTATGTTCCACACAGATAGAAGAAGGGAAAGAAATTGCAATATTAGAACAAAGAAAGAAGCATTGCAAGAACTATCTGGAATTAAAACAAATAAACAGAAGGTTGAGCATATTAAAGTTCAAACAAAACAAAAGGAGGTAACAGAGTGTATATATCAGAGTTTACATGCGGATTTGTTGCTTGTATTTTGTTAGAGGTTGCAGGGGTGATTGTGTATGCAATCTATGACAACTGGAAAAAGAAGCACTAAACCGTTGGAAGGGGTGAAAGATATGCCGTTAAAGAAAGGGCGTAGCAAACGGACAATAGCGAGGAATATCAGCACCTTAATGAAAGAGGGTAGACCACAGAATCAAGCGGTTGCAATTGCGCTAAGTCTTGCAGGAAAGTCAAGAAAGAAAAGGAAGTGAAACAATGTCCATACAGGAATATGTGAGAAGTTATACTTCCCAAGTAAGTGAACAGGAAACAATGTTCCGAGATTTGTTTGGGAAAGAAGAACTTGAAGAAGTAAGGAAGAAGGGTTTTACACAGAGCAAACCTTATTTACAATATCTGAAAGAAGAAACAGAAAGAAAGTTGAGGGAACAGGATGGTAATTAAAAAACAATACAACATCGGACAGTTAGCAGAACAGTTACAGACAGAGGTTGAGAAGTCAAAGAAGTACAATGGAGTGGTGAAACTGGACATCTTAACAGCAAACAATATTCTGGATGTTTTGAATGAAACAAACAGAAGGGAGCAGAAACATCAGACATTAGAAAGCGCATTGACCTTTATTGAAAAGGAGGACGGGACACAGACAAACTTAATGGAAGAACATAACAAAAAACCAGAATGTTTTGGAAGGTATAAAAAGAATGACAACTGGGAGATTTGCGAGGAATGTCCATACGAGATGCAGTGTTACATGAGGAAGGAAAAAAAGATAGTAGATGATATAACAACAAAACAGAAAACAGAACATTATGGTTGTTTTGGAAAATATGACGAGGACGATTTAGATTGTTTGATGTGTCCATGTGGTGATAAGTGTTTGAAGGAGACAAAAGAAGCAGAGGGTAAAACAAATGAATAAGCGTTCAACAAAGTTCTATCGGAAAAACGAAGCAGAGGTTATGAAGCGGCTCGGATTCAAGCCGACAAAGAATAGTGGTGCAGGATGGATTGAGAAAGAGGATGGACAGAATGAACAGTGTATCTGTCAGTTAAAATCTACGGACAAGCAGAGCATCAGCATAAAACAGAATGATATTCATATACTCGAACAAAATGCGGCTGTGGCTCATAAACTGCCCGTATTTGCCTTACAGTTCCTTAACACTGGCGAAGTATGGGTGATGATAAGACCAGAGGATTTAGGGCTAATACAGAGCCTTGTGGATGGTGAAGATATTTCCGAACAATTGAATGTCAATGAAGATTTGTTTTGCGGAACAGATTTAGGGGTTGACAATGGAGATGGAACAAGTTATAATGTATTTGTAGGCGGTAGGAACGCAGGAAAATCCTACCTCGCTCGGCAAGCCTACATGAAACAGAAAGGGAAGGAACGAGAACAGCAAGAACAAGAGTTCAAACAAAGAATGAAAGAGAAAAACAGAGAAAGGAGAAAACAGGTTGGAAAAGAAATTCAAACAAAAGGGCATTGCAACCTTTGAAGGGTTGAGCATTGGAAAGAACAGAACAGTACAAGTGAAGTTCAAACTCCGATATGACGAAATCCTAACAAGTGTTGAATTGTTACAGGGGTTAAACAATGACATTACGGTTCATGCAAAAACAGCAACAAGCAACCCAATGAGTTTGGGCATCTTCACCATAGGTTCTGTCAATTTTGACAAGGATGGAAACGCAACAATACCATTCAAGTCATTAGTGGACAATGTGAATCTTGATAACATTTGTTCGTTGGTGGATGAAGATTATATCCAGTTACGATTCCAAGCAATCATTGAACTCCCCGACAATAGCGAAGAAGGGGGTGCAGGAGAATGGGAAGATTAACTTACAAAGAACTGTCAAAACAGAAGTTCAAGGAACAGCGCAATGTTGTGATTTCAGAAGCATTTGACAGAGACAACAATCCTCTTGGGTATTCCATTGCGGAACAGTTGATAACAGAAGAAGATGGGAAAGAAATCAAAGTGTTCCTTAAAGGAGGGCTTGGCATTGTGGACGAAAAAGGTTTGTTACAGTTAAAAGAAGCAGTTGACAATGCTTGTATCAAGTTAGGATTGATTACCGTTTGCGATTGTGAATGTTGCGAAGGGGAAAAATAAAAAGAAAAAAAAGTTACAAAAACGTGTTGACACACAGAACAAGATGTGTTAAGATAAGAGTATCAAAGGAAGGGAAATAAAAATCCTTCTGGTGATAAATAAACAAAGAACAGCAAGAGAAGAAGGAAAGAACAAACAAGAGAAACAAAGAATCAAATTAAAAAAAGAAAAGGAGAAAAACAAAATGGCAAAAAATTGGATGGCGTATGAAGCCGCAGAAGCAATCATGGGTAACAACGTAGAGGAAATCGCAGAGGTAGGTAGCAGATACCCACTGTTCACAAGAACCGTATCAATGGCAAATAGCGAGTATGTTCTTGGCCTTCTGAAAGCAATCCCGAAGGTAACAGCAAGAGTTGTGGAAACAGGTCTTAAGGACATTGATGATGTGGAAACAGAAGTGGAAGATGCAGAAGAGAAGGACGAAGCACCGAAGAAATCAGCAAAGAAGGAAACAAAGACAACACAGAAGCCGAAGTCAAAGAAAGTCGCAGAGGAAGAGGACGAAGCAGACGAAGATGATTATGAGAACATGACATCTAAAGCACTGTACAAACTGTGCTGTGACAGAGGTATTTCCTCACAGTGCAAGAAGCGTGACAAAGCATCCCTTATCGCAGTTCTGAAAGCGAATGACGGAACAGCAAATGAGGAAGAGGATGATTGGGGAGACGAGGACGAGGAAGAAACAGACCCGTATGCAGGAAAGTCTGCAAAAGAACTGTTCAAGATGTGTTCCGACAGAGGAATCAAAACAAAACCGAAACAGTCCGCAGATGCTTATGTGAAACTTCTGAAAAAGGCAGACGAAGCGGATGACGATGA
>OJLA01000273.1_pt1 | contig 47525 bp, 66 predicted proteins | sample 1596611 | NCBI WGS metagenome assembly OJLA01 (sample SAMEA4350168, study PRJEB24818) | metagenome | biome: human; feature: gut; material: faeces | place: Denmark | collected 2013-09
TATCAAAAATTTAAGGGAGACCCAGAAACAAAGTTATTCTACCTTCTTAATAACTTTATGGGTGGTATAAATACAGAATTTAGTGATGATAGTAGTAGTGATACAGACTTTGAAAGTATTATTAATTTTGACATGGATAAACTAGGAACTCTAAATAAAAGAGGTGGTTTTGGTGAACTTACTGCCATTTCAGAAATATTTAATACTCTTAATAGTGATGCTCTACCAAATATTAAAAATAGAACTGATAGAACTCCTAACCCAGAAAATGAAAATGATAATGTTGTTTATATGAAATTGTTAAGAAATGACAATAATTGTTTTAGAGCATTGTCTGGTTTTAGTGGTGAAGATGCTTATAAAAAATATCAGGATATGTATGGTTTTCAAAATAATGAATTCATACTTCTTATGATAACATCAAGTATGACTGATGGGGTTGTAACATCATCTAAGGCTTGGTTATATCATTGTAAATTACCTGAAAGAACTGAAAATACAGACACAATGGTATTTAATTGTTATAAGGTTGATTTACCAATATTGTTTAATTGGGATAGAAACTTAATGAATTTAGATACAATAGAATTTTATGACAAAATTTATTTTACAGGAAATAATAAGTGTTTAGTTACATTTGATAGGTCTATAGATGTTACATCAGATGAAGTTTTTGCAAGTGCATTTACTTATAGTGGTAATGCTGATGCACTAATTACAAATTCAGCACATATTCCATCAGGACTTGAAGTAAGACATATAGGTTTTAATGTATTATGTAATGACCCAATGCACTCAATAAATATGCAAGGAATTACAACTGATAGTATTCAAGGCTTATATGTATGTTTACCTAATAATGTACCATTATTAAGTTTACCTTTAGGTCAAAAATTCTCATTAAATATAATTTATACAGGTGCTAATAGTGGATTTAGTATTGAAATGAAAGAAGGAGATAATGCTTTAACATTTGATATTGAAGAAAATACAACTTTATCAAGAGCAGGTCTAAAAGTATATGATGTAAAATTTAAAGATGTTCCTAGTGGTGAGGTAGAAATAAAAGTAACAAAAACTGGAGCAACTTTAGAACCATATTATGATTATTATGATGTTGCACAACCTGATAAAGAAGCAAAACCAGTTCAACAATTAAATATAGGTGACTATGGAATTTGTGAAATGTATAATAGGGCTGTTTACTATAAAGATGACACAATATGGTTTAGTGATGTTAATAATTTTAGTTATATACCTAATTATAATTATGTTACTTTACCTATAGAACCTACAGATAAAATAACTAAAATATGTTATTTTAAAAAATCTTATATTATTTTTACTAAACAAATGATATATAAAATGACTGGTTCGTTTGGAGAAAGTAATTTTGCTTTATCACCAGTAAATACAAGTTTAGGTTGCCATGCAGGTAATACAGTAGTTCCAATAGAAGATACATTATATTTTGCTTCTCCTAGAGGTTTATATGCTTTAAGGTCAAGCCAATTTGTAGAAGGTTTTGAAAATGTTAAGGAATTAGATTTAAAAGTTAAGAAACTTACAAGTGATTTCACTAAATTTAGTGATGAACTTGATGAACCTGCTATTAGATTTAATGGTATAAGTGAAAGAGCATATGCCCTTAGATATAAAGATAAATATTTATTATTCTATAATAACTACAATGATAAAGGTGATTATGCTGCTGTTAATGGTTTAGATACACTTGCTTATCAATTTGATATAGGAGCATACACAACTTATAGATTTAAAGAAAAACCAACATTCTTATTTATGGTTGACAATGCTATAGAGACACTTGCAACAGTTGCACAAAAAGAAATTTATACTGAAGAAAAAGTGCTACTTAATTATGATTTTGATAAAGGAAGTGTGTCAGACTTATCAGACAACAAATATGATGCTAAAATTAAAGGAAATCTAGGTTTAAATCAAGGTGTAGGTGTTAAATTAGATGGAAATGATGGTTATTTAAAAATAGATAAATTTACAGGTAATATAAGTAATGGGTTTACTTTATCTATAGAAACAAAAAGTGATGAATTAAAAGGTTGTACTCTTATAGATTTACAACAAAGTGAAGAAACTGCACTTGGTACAAGTGGAAGTATTGAAACTGAATATGTAAATGGTTATAAAGGTACACTTGATTATGTAATAACACTAGATACAACAACTAATACTTATATTGTAAGTTATAAACTAATTTACAGTAGAGAAGTATCAGCACAACCAACAGGTCAAATAATATATTCATTAGACAACCTAATTCCAGAAAAAAATATTACATTTAATCTGTCAAATAAACTTTCAGATGTTGTTGATACTGGAATATTTAGAATAAATAGAAATATAAGTGAGCCTTATTCACAAACATGGAATTTACTTATCAATTCAACTTATACAGTGGTTACTACTGATACTGAAATAATAAAAGGTTCTCCTGTTAATATAGATGACAAATACTATGATACTTCAATAAGTTGGATAAAATTAGGTTTTTCATCATTTAGAGCAACAGTTGATGATAATGGAGTTTATACTATATCTTATACACCTTGTGTAAAAACAACAGCAAGATTAAATGTAGCAAGTAGAACTTTAGTAGTAAATATAGGTGGAAATAAATATACACATAAAGTACCTTCAATAAATGGAACAGGTGTTAAAAAGGCAAATAGTCATTCATTTAATATATCATCTAGTTCTGGTTCAACAAAATTAACTGTTGTAGTGTCTATGACATATAATATTAAGGCAACATTAAGTGGTAAATATACTTCATCAATTTCTTTAAAAAATAATCAAAGTATAGAACTTCCAAGTATAACAAAAAATACAATAACAAATACTGAAACAAGATATTTTGATATGTCAGCATCTAAATTAGTTGAATTACTACAAGTAAGTGAAAGTTTTAGACAAATAGCACTTGAACAGACAAATTTGGACCAATTAGTTTTTAGAATAACAAGCGAATATGGAGATTTTGAATTAATTTCTCCAAAAAATATAGGTTTATTGGAAAGACATAAATGGTCTATAGTTATAGGATATGACACAACTTACACTTGTTCTTTATATAAAGATAATGAAGTGTTAGCATCAAAAGAAATAAGTAGTAATTTATTAATCACTACAATTAGAGATTTATGTTTAGTAGGTACAGATAGTGAATTGAAAAACTATTATAAAGGTAGCATTTATAATATAAACATCATTAATCCTAGTGAAACATTAATGAATTTTAGTTTCCTAGAAGGATCTGGTCTTAAAACTTATGATACATCTTCTCAAAATAGAGTTGGTGAATTTAAAGGTACAGTTAATTGGCTTATTGAAAATGGACTTATATTTGATGGAAATGGTGGTTATTTAGAACTTCCAGTATTTGAAGATAATGTATATTTTACAAATGGCTTTAAAATTGAATTTGAAGGTATACTTGGAAATCTAAATAATTTAGCAAAAATATTAGACTTATCAACAGCATATAATAATGACAATGCTAAAAATAATAATTGTTCTATAAATATAGGTGTAAATGGTAATACATTACAATTTAATACAACAAGTATAGATTATAAAACATATAAAGTTTCAGAAAATACTATAGATTTAACACAAAAACATAAATTTATATTAAATTGTGTAGATAATGGTAAAACAGGTTATGACATCTCATTTGTAATAGATGGTGTTATAATGGCTATAGATAGATTTAATTATGGTGGAATAACTAATATAAGAAGAACAAGTAACTTTATAGGAAGGTCTAACACAACTACTGATAATTTATTTAGAGGAATATTAAATAACTTTAAAATAACTATATATGCTAGTTCAAATGCTATTCCAATATATAGAAGTGCTTTATATGAATTTGATACAACTTCTACAGACTTTGGCAGACCTTTGTATTTAGAACTTAAAACAAAAGGAATAAATATGAAATATCCACAACATTTAAAGAAGTTGAAACACATCTTTGTTAAAGTTGTTGGAGGTTATAATTATGGTGAATTATTCTTCACATTGTATGGAGATGGTTATATCGTAAATGACCCTAAGACTTATTCATATTATATAGATGACAATGGCACAGTTGTTCAAGAATATGAAGAAAACAAAGAGTTAACAATAGATGAAAAAATTAGTTTACTTGGTAATATGAGACTAGACAAGACTAAACTTGGTGAGGGTTTATATCAAACTAGAAAACTGGTTATACCTAGAAAAGCGAAGAATTTTGCTATACTTATATCAGGTGATAGTAGTGATTATGTAAGTCTTGAAAGTATTGGTTATGTATGTAAACTAGGAAAGGTAAAAGAAAATTAGGTGAAGAAATATGAATTATGATGTTAGAATTGATGATAATTTCTTAAAAGCAGACCATTCAGATGGTGAAGTTCTTCAACATACAGACCTTAATGAACTTGAAAGTGTTGTAAAAACTGCAATTAATGCAAATTATTTAGATATTCAAAAACTTGAAGATGGTACTAAATCTGTCTCAGGTGCAACAAGTCTTAAAGGTGCTAATGGTGTTGCAACACTATCGCAATTTGTAAGTGAAAGTTTACAACCTAGTGATAACAAAATACCATCTTCCCTACAAGTTAAAAACTTTGTAGAAAATGTTGTAAACACAGCCAATACTGGTTTAGTATTCTATTGGGATGGTACTAGTGGACAAGAAGGTGCTAACATATTTAATCAAATATGTAGTAAGTATGATAATAATGGTAAATTTGTGTTCTATGGAAAATTTGTTGTTGATGTTGGTTATGATAATGAAAGTGGTGAGCATGTAGAAATTCTTAGAGATGTTATTGCACCAATAGTAGTTAATAAACTAACTGATAGACAGGCTGGTAATGAGGACTGTCTTAGTTTCTCATTCCCTCCAGTATTCATAGGTCACAAATATATATTATGCACAATTAAATTAACAGGTAGTTGGGGGAACTTTACAAATGTAGAACAAATGCTTTGGAGTGATGGTATGGCACCTGCTATGGTTAATGATGCTAATAGTGTTACTAATCTAACAATTAGTGGTGACTATTCTAATGCTATTACTTCTGGTAACATGCCTTTAAGTGATGAAGATGTTAGTAATATTAGTTTTAAGTTATTTAGTGTAAATGAAGGTAAGTTAGTAACCATAAAGGTTAGTTTAAATGGAGTTGTTAATGCACTAGGAGAGTTGACAGAGCATAAAATTGAAGGTAATAATTTATATTATACTATTGATTTAATAACATTAGGTCAAAACTCAAATTATAAATTAACTCTAAAATTACATTTAACTTCATCAGAAGATAACCCAACATTATGGTTAAACGATAGTACATATTCAAAAATATATGTAACTACAATATAGAGGTGATTTATGTCAAAGGAATTGGAACACTTAGAAAAGAGAGTTGAAAAATTGGAAAATATATTTGCTACCATAAATAAGTTGGCACTTCAAATAGAGAAGTTGGCTGTGGAAACGAAATATTCAAGAGAAGATTTAAACAAAGTTATAAGTAGAGTTGATATACTTGAACATAAACCAGAACAAAGATATGACAATATTGTAATGACACTAATAACTGGTGTAGTTGGTGCTGTAGTAGGTGCAATAATGTCTTTAATTATAAGGAAATAGGAGGAAAGATTATGTTATTTAAAAATAGTAAGTTGTATGATACACTAAAATATTTAGCATTAGTAGCATTAGATGCTATAGGAATTGCTTATGAAGAATTAGCAGAAGTATGGAATTTACCATTTGGTGATGAAGTAATGAAAACTTGTGCTGTAATTTCAGTATTAATTGGTACTTTAATTGGTGTAAGTTCTTATAAATATAAAAAAATGCCAGTTGATACTGATACAACAGAAGAAGATGAATTATTAACTGAGAGGGAGGAATAGTCATGAAAATATATGAGTATGTTGTTAAGAAACCTAGAATTACATCTTCCTTTGGTTCCAGAATAGACCCTATCACTAAAAAGAAAAGATACCATGCTGGTATAGATGAAATTTCTAAAGTTAAAAATAGACATTTATATGCTATAGATGATGGTTATGTACAAAAAACAGTAACAGGTCAAAATAAGTCTAAAACTGGATATGGTAACTATATATGGGTTCGTTATCCTAGATATAATTTATCTTTATTATATGCTCACTGTGATAAAGTTTTACTTAAAAAGGGAGATAGAGTTAAAAAAGGTGATGTAGTTGCTATAATGGGAAGCACAGGTAGATCTACAGGAATACATTTACATTTGGGAATGACAAGAATAGGTTCTAACACTTGGTTAAATCCTGTAAAGTATGATATGCTATCTGATAAATATAACTTAACTAGAATACTTAGAAAAGGTTCTAAAGGTAGTGATGTTAAAGAACTTCAAAAAGAAGTTGGAACTAAAGCAGATGGTATATTTGGTAATAATACCAAAAATGCTGTAAAGAAATTCCAAAAAAATAATAAATTAATCGCTGACGGTATAGTTGGAAAAAATACAGCACATAAACTTGGTTGGCTTTATAAAGGTAAATAAATTTGATATAATAGAAGAAAGGTAAGGTGATACTATGGCTAGTGCTAAAAAACAGGCTCAAAGTTATTTAGGTAATGAAAATGACTATATAAATTTAAAAGGTCTAAATGAAGAAAGACAATTAGCAAATGATGTGTATAATACTAATACAAAGTCTTTTCAAAATGCTTATAATGATTTATTGAGTAATATTGCTAGTAATAGAACTAAAGCAAAAACTGATTTTGGCTCAGGTAGGTCCACAATTAGTGAAAATGCTTATTTACAAAATAGAAATGACTTATCTAATTTTGCAGCCAGAGGCTTAAATGGTGGTATTGCACAACTAAATAAACTAGGCAATAGAATGGAAACTGGCAGACAGTTTTCAGACCTTGCCAATACTTATTACAATACACTAAATGAATTAGATGCTAATGAAAAAACATATACTAACACCTACAACACTAATATGGAAGGTGCTAAAAATACACTAAATGCAACACTTGCAAATATATCTTCAAGAGAAAAAGCAGGTAGAAATGCTTATAAGGCTGCTGTTGCTCAACTTGCAGAACAAATTCAAGCAAGGAGAGATGCTGCTGCTGCGTCTGCAAGAAGTTATGCTTTACAAGAAAAACAATATAAAGATGCAACAAAAGAAGCACTAATTAAAAATCTATTAGAAGTTGCAGGAGATGGTAGAGATGCAAATAAAGTTATAAAAGCAGGTCAAAGATATATGTCTTTAGTACCTAACTCAACTATGCAAGATGCTATTAAATTTATGAATAAATATGGTATATATAGTCCAAATAACTTTGAAAATATTGATTTAAGTAAGTATAAAAAATATGCTGGTACTGATAGGGCTTTTAAGGCTTTAGCAACTGGTAAATATGATGGTATTTGGTAGGTGATAATATGGCAGATTACAAAAAATATGCAGAAAACCTAATTGGAAATTGGGAAAAAGACATTTATGAACCTCAAAAACAAGTTACTAAAGATATTTACCAAACTAATTGGAATAAACTTACAAATGACTATAACACTGTAAGAGATAAATTGGCTAGGAATTTCAATTTAGCAAGACAAGAATATGCTAATACTTTAAATGATGTGCAAAATTCTAGTTTTAATCGTATGAATAATGCTAATATAGACCTAGCCAATAGAGGTCTCTCTGGTAGTGGTATGTTAAATTTAATTACACAAGCAGACACACAAACAAAAGGTGAAGATGTTGACAAAGCACTTGCTAGTTTACTTAATACAAATAATGCAAGTCTTTCAGGTCTTGCAGAAGGTGTTATGAATTTAGGTTCTAAACAAAGTGAACTTGCATCAGATTTAGGTGGAGATATAGGAAAACTTACAGATGCTGATGCTGCTAATATGCAACAATATGGTGGTTTATTAGGAAATATAGGTGAAAATGCTGCTGGTAGAGCAGCAAGTAGATCTGGAAGTGGTGGTAGTGGTAGAGTTAAAAAAGCAGAAGAAGAACAAAATGAGTTATATAGACGACTTGGTATAGTTCAAACACTAAGTGATGACAGTCTAAGTGAACAAGAAAAAAGAGTTGCTTTAACAAGTGTGTATGATATGCCATTACAAGATGCTAATGATGCTATAAGTGCTCAAAACTACACAAATACAAGGACTAAATTAAATAAGGCTGAGCGTAGTTTAAACAAACTTAACTCAAATGCTTTGGAATATGTTAATCCTAATAATTTATTAAATAATTTAAGTTTGATAAGACCTATTCGTACAGGTGCAAAAAATATAAATGATTTATTTAGAAAAAATGCACAAAACAAAGTTAATACACTTAATAATGAACTAAGTAATTATACTTATGAAGATTTATGGAATATATTAAATAGATAAAAGGAGGTTACTAAATTATGGCAAAAGATTATAAAAAGATATATGAAGAACAATTTGGTAAATCTAATTCTCCTTCACAGTTACAGAAAAATCAAAAATCTATAAATAACTTAAAAGCACAATTAACTGCTGGTGGAGTTAACCCTACAGAAGCAGCAGATACAAGGAATTGGTTAGAAAAAACCTTAAATTTAACACCAGACCAAAATGTAGTATTTGATGTGTTTGAGATTTTAAACAGACCACAACAAGCATTATTTGGTGGTATTGAAAATATGCAAAATGATGATAGTTTCCTAGAAGGTGCTAAACAAGGTATATCAGGAAACAAAGATACAAGTTTTAAAGATATACTAATGAATACAGGTGCATTTGAAGATACAACTTTAAATGAAGCATCAAAAGAAAGTGATAGTAAACTAGGTACTTTGTTAAATTCTATAGATTTAGTTGATGTATTAGGTTTGGCTGGTGATGTATTCCTAGACCCTATGGACCTTCCTTTAATTCCAGTATCAGCAGCAAGTAAAGGTGCTAAAATTGCAGATACTGCTATAGATACTACAAAAACTTTAGATAAAGCAAATGATGCTATTAAGTTTATGTCACCAACACAAGCACTAGGTAAAGCAGCAAAAGGTGCTATAAAGGGTAGTGCAAAGGTTGCAGATAGTACTTTAGAAAAAGTATTAACTAAATTAGATGATACTAAAGGTATTAAATACACTAACCCAACTTCTAAATGGGCAACTGAACTTGGTAGAATTGGAGACAATACAGGTTTACTAGAAACTTACAAAGGTCTTAAAAATAATATAACAACTATGTTTAATACAAAACTATCAAGAACAGCAAGACAGTCTCAAAAAGTAAATGATGCAAAAGAGGCTATGACTAGGGCTTTATTTGAAGATAATTATTCAAATGTACAAAATACTTTTAAAGAAGTAGGTGAAAGGCTTGGTAAAACTGCTGAACAGGTTGATAAAGAAGTAAATAGTATTATAGATGTAACTAAAACTATTCCTATGGAAGAAGTTATAAGTGGTGCTAAAGATGGTATGATAAAATACACTAAAGAGATAAATGATAAACTTATTGATATAGCAGCAGATGCACCAGATGAATTTGATACACTGGTTAATGGTATTAAAAAAGGTAAAAATGGTATATTAGAACTTAGTGAGGACTGGGATAAAGTCTTAAATAAATTAGACCCAGAAAAATTACAGGAACAAGTAAAAAGAGCATCATTCTTATCAAAAGATGAACAAAAGGCTATTAAAGAACTTACTAAATATTATCAAGAAAATGCACCAGAAGCCATTGAGGCTATACAAGATTTTTATAATAATTCTAATAGAAAAGTAGCAGAAACTTTTGAAAGTATGAAAGGTCTTGGTGATAAGTTTACTGAAAGTAATCTTGAAGGATACTCTAAACATAAACTTTCAGATAATTATAAAGATAATATAATGAAATTAACTGAATTTGGTGTTAATCCTCGTGATATACAAGAACAAATTCCTTCTGGTATTGATGCTATAGGAACTGGAAGTAAAACATTGAACACAAGAAAGTATAATATGCCAGCACAAGAAGCAAATTTACTTAAAAAACGAGAGTTGATGAATTTACCAAATTTAAGTAAAGAAGGAAAAGAATTTGTTAAAAATAATATAGATTTATTTGATACAACTGCTTCTTCTGGTTTACAAAGTTACATAAATCAAATGCCAAAACTTGCAAAAAATTCAGAGTTAATGAATGAAGTATTTCTTAAACAAGGTTTAGGTGATATAGATACAATAAGTGCATTAAAAACAAAAATAAAAGAAGGTACAGATGTAGAAAAAAATACAGTAGAACTAAATAAATTATTAGATAATTCTCCATTTAGATTAGTTGAAAAAGGAAAAGCACCTTATGGTTTTAAAAAACTAGAAGGAGAAACAAAAGATTATGTTGTTAATTTCTTAAAATCAACAGGAAATAAAACTGGAAATTCAGACCTTGTAAAGATGGCTCAAAAATTAAATGGAATAAATGGTATTGCTATAGACCCTACTGTACTTAATATAGTTAAGGTAAGTTCTAATAGAACTGGTAATAGTGAGTTCTCTAAAATGTATAACAAATTAATGAACTTCTTTAAGGGAAATGCAACTGCATCTGTTACTAACCAAATGAATAATATCACAGGTAATATGTCTAATATGTACTTATCAGGAATGAGTATGAAAGACATAGCAAATTATAGTACACAGGCTGCTAAAGACTTATCAAATTGGGAAGATTTAATTAAAAAAGGTGTAACAGATATTACACAATTAACAGAAGATGAATTAAAAACTTATAATAGATTAAAAGGCTTCCAAGAAAATGTTAACCTTTTAGATAAAAATTCCATACTTAAAAAATACGATATTGATGGTGTTATGAAAAGTATGGAAAATAAAAAAGGTGCAATTGCTAATTATGTTAAATTCTTTGGAGACTTAAATGCAAATGAAGATAGACTTTTTAAATATGCTGCATATTTAAAGGCTATGGACGACCCTAGTTTTGTAAAAAATCTAGGTATAGAAAGTGTTGATGAATTAGGTAATGTATTAAGTAAAGAACAACAGGCAGGTAAAGCTGTTGGTAAGATGCTATTTGACCCTACGGATTTAACAGCATTTGAGCAAGGTACAATGAAAAACATAATACCATTTTATAGTTATGCTAAAAAGAATTTAGCATTTCAAATAAGTAATATGGGTAATAATCTACAAAATTATAATAAACTTATGAAAACTTACAATAGTCTTAAAGATAGTTATGGTGATGATTATGCTAATATGGACGAGTATTTCAGAAATAATATGTATATACCTATACCTGGTATAGACAAAGATGGTAATTATACTTTTATAAGAACACAATTACCTATTGCAGATTTAATAGACCTTACAAATGATCCTATTGGTAGCATAGTTAATAAAGGAAACCCATTTATAAAGGCTTTATATGAAAACACAACCAATACAAATACATTTACTGGTAACGATATAGAAAGTTTTGCAGGTGAAAAATCTAAAAACTTTGGTTTACTAGAAGAATTAGGAAACTTAGTAGGTGCTGATAATAATTTAGTTCCAACTAAGAAACAAGAACAATTAATTGGTAGTCTAACTGGACTTAATGCTTTTACAAGACAAATTGATAGAGCATATAAAGGGTATAAAGATGATGGAATATTAGGAAGTATAAGTAATCAATTCGTACAAAGAAAAAATGTTAATACAGATAGATTAAATAGGTCTTATGATGAAATACAAAGTCTAAAAGACTTAATGAAACAATATGAACAAAAAGGTTATCAATTTAGTACAATAAGTGAACTTAAAAAAGCAAATAAAAATAAAACTATAGAAAATATAGATGCAATATTTGCTAAATATGGTGTTGGTGAAAAGACTATTTATAATACTGGAAATAAATATTATGATTATTATATGAATAATTTAAAATAAAAAGAGAGTACTTAAACTCTCTTTTTATGTGTTAAAGTTATAACCACCAATAACTTCAACATATACTTATGGTATCCAAAGTGCTTTTATAAGCACCATAGAACAAATAATAATCACAGATTTTTACTGCATACTCTACCTACTTTATCAGATTGCCTCAACATTTGGCTTATCATTATTTGTTCTATGTTACCTAGAAAAGGTAACACTATTTAAAGTAAGTTTAATTAGAGGAGGTTTGCCTCTAACAGTTAACTTTAGTTAACTGTGTAAGAACTATATGTATGGTGAACAACTTATATATTTTATGTATTGCAAACAGATACAAAGATATAATTATGAAAAACATATAGTCCTTACACAACCAATTAAGGTTGTGCTAATGAAATAAATTTTTACAACAAAGGAGGGAGTGTGTTTTCCTTTGTAATTATATTATAACATAAGTTTTCTAATAATTTCACTATTAGAGCATATATTTTAACTCTTTTATTGCTTTTTCTAACATTTTTTCATCAAATTTATCAATGAAACACTCATTAATGGGTAATCTAAGTCTTATAGCAAGTGCAATAAACAAATCTTTTTTGTTTATTTCATTCTTTTTTAATATTTTATTTACTAATTGATAACATTGTGATTTTAAATATTTTTTATTTTCCATTATAATCTCCATTATCTATAGATTTTATTATTTTATCTACATCTTCTACACTTCTTATTAAAACACCAATTCCCCCATTATCATTTATATTTTTAAGTTTTCTTAGTTGTAAATCAGTTGCATGACCCCCTTTTTCACGTTTCAATTCTAAGCCTATAAAGAAGCCTTTATAGAGACAAAGTATATCAGGTACACCATTTAGATTACTCTGTGCTTGAAATCTCCAATGGTATATTCTCTTTCTTTTCAAATAAGCCAATATATCTTTTTGTATTTTACTTTCAAGCATTTTTTACCTCATCAAATCTCCATTCTTTAGTGTTATTTATTATTTTCATAATATCCCTCACTAATTCTTTTTATTTCTCTCTTTCTTTTATAGTTGGACCAAGCATTTATATTTTGTTTTTCTATTACATAATTTTCTTTAATTTGATTTAACATAAACATTATATCTGAAAATTCTTCACATATATGGTTCCAATTCTTTAAATTTTTATTGTTTTCATAGTCATATACAGCCTCAGTAAGTTCATACATTTCTTCTGTGATATGTTTACATTGTTCTCTATAACCATGATAGTTAAATATATCCTTATCAGTCATTATTTCACCTTCACAGTTTCTGGTAATATACAAATTGACATAATTCTATTTATCATATCAATTTTAGTATTAAAATCTTCACTACTACTATTTGACTTTGCACGAGCAACTGAAAATCTTGCCAATTCAAATCTTAATTTTGCTAATAATGCACATAATTGTGCTTGTTCTTCTCTACTCATAATTATCATCTCTCCTTCCATATTACCTTATATAATATTAAATAAGTTAATTCAAATGGTAAAAGAACTAAATCAAACACTAATGTAACTGGTGTAAGCATTATTAATGCTACTAAATTAAATATAATATCATTTTTTTGTCTTATAATACTAGGGTCCTTTTCAAGACAACAAGGTGAACTATGGATAGTTTCTTTAAGTTCTTTAATATCATTTATAACATCTTTATAGTAATTTTTAGTAAACATTTTTATCTTCCTCTTTAATTTTATAAGTATTCTCAACAGTTATCAAATATCTAGGCATACCATCTATACTTTCTTGCTGTGTATATATTCTTATACTTTTCATTAATTCTGCTATGTATCTATCTTTTCTTGAACATAACTCTCTGTATATTTTGTCAACTTCATCGTGAATTAACTCATCAATTTCATCATTAGCAATTTGTTCTATTTGTTTTTTCATAAGTGTTTCAAAATCTATTTTCATAATTCATATCCTTTCTTTATATACCTAAATCTTTTATTAATTGGTCCTCTAATTTAGAATAAATATATTCAGAAATTTCAGGTTCTACACAATTTCTTAAAAGTAACTTTTTATTTACATTTTTCCAATTAGATATGTCATAACCTAATTTATCTGCTAATTCATTAGTATTATCAAAACTACCTCTAGGCTCAAACTTTTTATTTGGTAATTCTAAATTAGACCAAAATAAGTGCCTTCCTAATTTTTGAGGTGTTATTAATGGTTCATAGTAAGGTACTACATTTTCAACAACATAATAACCATCATAGTAATTATCTAAGAATATAATCTCTTGATAAAGTGTCATATCTGGGTAAACAGGTTTATTTTGTTCATAAACTGTACCATCTTTTTTCTTTTTAAATGCTAGTGTCTTTCTTACTCTACTATGTGTAGGACAAGGTGGACTAGCCCATATAAAATCATATTCTCTAAAATGTTCTAATAAATATTTATGAGCATCAGTTACTATTACCTCATCATTTGGAAAATTTTCCTCATATATTTTTGCTATATTTTCATCATATTCTATTGCTGTAACTTGGTGTTTATCTCCCCAGGCTTTTCTATTTCCACCAATACCAGCATATAAATTCAATATTTTCATAATTCATATCCTTTCTTATCTTTCCAACTTGTTTCAGACATTTCTACTTCTGCTATCATTGGCACGTTCTTAATAGTATCTAATGTATCTTCCATTATATGCTTTAAATCTTTCACATATTTTTCTTCACCATAAGGTACTAAGAAGATTAACTCATCATGGATAGGTAATACCATTTTAATACCTAAATTATTTTCCTTAATCAACTTCCATATTTTTATTTCAAATGTTTTTACCATGTCTGCACAAGTACCCTGAATTAAATAGTTGCAACCTTTATAAAATTGCCTACTATCTTCCATATAGTATCTTCTACCATATAAATTTTCTATAAAGCCATAAGTACTTAATTGTTTAGTAACCCATTCTTGATAATCTTTAATTCTAGGAAATGCTTTATAAAATGCTTTATCTAGTGCATCAGCAACTTCTAAACTAACATCAAGACTTTCTTTAAGAGCCATAACCCCACCTTGATAAACTTTAAGGAAATTACATCTTTTTCCTAGTTTTCTAAGTTTCTTAAATTCTGGAGTACTAGGGTCAACATCAGGAAATGCATGTTTAGTTGTTTCACTATGTAAATCAGTTGGTTCCCATTCTTTACCTGTACCACACTCATACCATTTCTTTTTATTGAAATGTTTTAAATGTTCAGGATTATTATAATCAAATAAAGTTGACACCTCATTATAACATTTATAAGGCATATATGCTCTACATAGACCCATATCAGGTTCAGAACTATGGAATATTGTAAATTGGGCTTGTACCCTTAATTCCATTTGACTTTCATCAATAAAGAATAATCTATAGCCATCATCACATATAAATGCTTTTCTAGGGTGAAATAACTCATTTCCATCTCTATCATTTAAACCTTCTTTTGGTTGTTGTTGCATATCACAACTAACTCTACCACTAACAGCACCACTGTTATTAATATCAGTATAAATTCTTCCATTAACAACAGCATTAAGTTTACCATCAATATATGTAGATAACCACTTATCTAAAGTTCTAAGTTCCATTATATTTTTACATATTATTTTTAATGTTTCATTATCAGTATTCTCTACTATATATTTAAGTGCTTTTTCATCAGCCTTTTCACATTTAACACCAAATTTATTAAGTAATAACTTTTTAATTTCATTATGCTGTCCTACTGTAAATTGTTTTTCAGTATAAATATAAAGTTCTAAATATAATAATTCCCTATATTCAACTATCTTTTTTCTACTTTCTAGTATATAACCTACATCTACTTTAAATCCTGTATTTTCCATAAATGACACTGCTCTAATAAGTTCCCCTTCTCTTTTTAAAACAGTAAAGTCTTTATCAGTTTCTTGTAGTACAGGTAAAGCCTTTTTTAAATATTCTAACATTATAACTATATCATCAGCAGCATAATTTCTCATTAAGTTAGGTTCTTTATCATATACATCTTTATAATTGGCTCTTTTAAAGTGTTTATCTATGTATTGAAAATAAATATTATCATCATTTACCCATTTAGTTCTACTTTTTTCATAGTCATCAATAAGTGCTGTAAGTTTACCAGTACCTTTGACTTTTCCATCTTTAGTTATAGTCTTAAAGCCATCATTAGGAAATTCTTCTATAATTCCCTTTTTAAGAATATCACGTCTTTCTCTATCTATTTTATGTATTATATCTTTAATAATATGTCCAGCAAACTTAGCATCATCATCTACATATTTAATACCAAGTGCTTCTAAACTCATACTTTCTCTTTCATCAGCATTTTCAGTTAATCTAGCAACAGTTATACTATCATATAACTTTATACTATCAGGAATAGGACTTCCACCATTTTGTACCATGTGATAGTCAAATTTAGCATTATGTGCAAATAATGGTAATTCATATTGATTTATTACATCTATTAAAGATAGAAACCAATCTGGTCTATAATCAAATGTATAGACTTTATCATTATAACCAAATGATACTAAAAAAGGTTTATCAGTTATAATATTAAGACCTGTTGTTTCTGTATCAAAACCTACATAATTAGGTACAGAACTTCTCATATCTTGTAAAACTAAATCAAGTTTTCTATCACTATCAATATGTTCATAATGATATTTTAATTTTTGATGTAAATACATTATTTCACCTTCCTTTTATCTAACACATTCCACTTACATAATGTTTGTCTAAGTTCATCTACAACATCTAAAAAACCTTTAACTTCATTTTTATAAGCATAATTACCAGTTAATTTTACTTCATCATCTAAATTTCTTAACCACTCATCAGTTAAAAATGTATTAACATCATAAACATTAGCCATTGTGGACCTATAAAAATTAGAAGGTGAAATTACTAAATAATCTTTTGCTATTTTATAAGGTGTTTCACCATAACACATTCCCATAAACACAACTTCTTGTGTCCATTTAATTTTACTTGTTTTTTGTTTTCTTTTTATGTCAAATCGTTTATTAAGAACTACATCAAGAATATCTTCATTTCTATTAAAAGCCATGCAGAAAGCAGAGATTATCTTCTTTGCTCCTGCATAACCATATTCTCTTTCTAACATATCAAAGAAAAGAATAAATCTAACTTCCAATATTCTTGGGTGTTTTTGATATGTCTTTAATAACTCATCAGTTACCTCAACTTTAGCCATAATTCTCCTTCCTATAAGTTGCTTATAAATTCCACCCCACTAGAATTAGCAACTTTATTACCTATATCAGTTTTAAAATCTTTATCTATTAAATTATATACTTTTCTAAATTTATTTGTAGGGTACACATTATCTCCATTAAGTCTTATAAATTTACAGGCAACCATTTTATTAAATATTGGTGAGAATTTAGAACCATCTAGTCCACTAATACTAAGTAAATTACTTCTAGTAGTTCTATTTTGTGTTCCTATAAAATCTATAAATGTAGAGTTATGTGAATATAAATCTTGTAAAGCCTTTATATCATTATCATTGTACTCACTATATGCTCTATAATCTATTGCATAATCTCTTAATTTGAACACAGGACTTGTGTAAATTTTAATTAAATAATCACTCATAAAATCAACTATATCTCTTGTAACTATTATATTTTCATAACTATCATCAACATTCATAAGTAAACTTGCTAGTGCTACACAGAACCTTGCTAATTTTTTACTTGTTGTAGTTCCAAATAGTGGGAAATTACATTCAAATAGTTTATTTAATTCTTCTGCCTTTTCCCATATATAACTTTCAACACCATCTGCAAATTTAACATTATTTATACTTCTTGTTACAACCCATTTAGACTTTTCTTCATAACATTCTTTAGGTATTTCTTCTCCAGTTAAAGTATAAGCAAAAGGGTTAAATCTATTTTCTACTTTTGGTATAAGCAAGAACCCATCATATCTAGCAACATCTTCTGCACTTTTTATAAGTTCCATAAGTGGCATTACACCATTAGGAAATGTATTAAGAAATCTAGGGTTTCCATTTTCATCATTTATAGGGTTAGATATTGTAATCATTCTAAGTTTACAAGGAACTATTAATTCTCCACTAACTCTTGATATTCTAAGTTCATTACTTGACCTTATATCAGTCATAGTTTTAATGAAATCAGGTCTTGCACCACTAAATTCTTCTAATATTGCAAGTCTTTTATGTTGTCTAGGTATAGCACCTATTGTGTTACAAAATGACCCATCTACTTTATTAGAACCACCTATAAGTCCAACAGTTGTACTTGTTTTTAATGATAAGAAATGTCCAAAGTTATAAAGTTCAACCATTTTACTTGTAGTTTCAGATTTACCTACTTGTGTATCTCCTAAGAAAAATACATCTAAAGCACCTTTCATGGGTTCACCATAGTTAAAATCTAAAATACTATTAAACACTAAATCACTCATTAACCATATATCATAATTCAAATGTTTTGCTATGTGATGTTTAGCACTTTCATATAATCTATCTAATCTTTCTTTAACACTACCTTCACCTTTAAAAATCTTTAACTTGTCTTTATTAATCACATAATTATTACTATCATTAATCAATTTTACATTAAATGCAACTGCAATTAGTTTTTGGTTTTTTGTTGGATGTGGATATATCCTATAATCTATTACATACTGACTTCCAACATTTAACTTTTCAAAACTATAAATATCTAAACTAACTCCAGCACCATCATTGTCTTTATCAGTGATAACTGATTTAAACACAGTTTTAGGTTCTTTTGCATTTATTTCTATTGCTGGTTCTTTAGCAGGTACACTCAAATAATTTTTAAATTTACTTATTAATTCTACATTTTTTGCATTAACCTCTATCAATTCTAACATATCTTGCATATTTGATTTTTCTAGGAACCAAGTTCTAACTTCCCCCTCAAACATTGTATCGTTCTTAGTTCCAGTATCTTTAATCTTTTTAATATCTACTATTGTAGGAACTGAATAAGGGTCAGCAAATTCACTTGTAATTGTAACTATACTTCTTAAATCTTTTCTTAATTTACTTTCCTTTAAATTCTCTTTAATTGTTGTTAACTTTAATTTATCAATTTCTTCTAAATTAAAATGATGTTGTTCAAGAGTATAAAATTCAAATACATTACCATTATATTTATGTATATAATCATAAAAATCTTCTTTATTCTCTTTAACAACATCTCCTATCTCTATATATTTTATAGATTTAACTATATCTTTTATTTCTTTATAGACACTTTCCATACCTTTATGTCCAGCATCATCATTATCATAGCATATTACTATATCTTTATCTTTAAAAGCATTTATGACATACTCATTAGGCACTGCTCCTGCACCACCAGTAAGTGTGTAGGCATTAATTCCCAATTCTCTTGCCATAAGCATATCTTTTTCACCTTCAAATAAATAACAAATTTCATTACTAGATAAGAATTTATCATAAGGTATCAACCAACCAACTCTAGCACCTTCATTAGACTTCATTTTAGGTTGATTTTCATATTTCATTATGTTGTATCTTCTAACATCTACAAGTATATTATTATAATAAACAGGTATTCCTAAATATTTTCTATCATTTTCATCTTTTACAATACCAAGTTTCATTTCATCTATTAATTCTTTACTAAGTCCTAAAGATATAGTTTTTGTCAGAACTAGGGGGTCAGACCATAATAGACCTTTTTGTACTTCCCAATTATCAGAAACTTGATATTTACTTAATAACTTAATAGCATCAGCACTAGAAATACCATTTATCCTAGCAATAAATTGTTCCTCATTATAACCTACATCACATACCCAACAGTGAAATAGGTCTTTATATGTATTTATAGAGGCAGAAGGGTGAAGATCATCATGAAATGGACAATGTACTTTAACTTCTTCACTATTCCAATTTTCTACCTCATCAAAATACTTTTTAAAATATTCCATTAAATACCTAAATTAAGATTATCCATATTTTGGTTATTATTTTGGTTATCTAAAGGTTTTAAAGATTTAATTCTATTTATACTTTTCTTAACTATTTCATCAATTCCAGTTTCTTTATTTTGTACTGTTTTATTATAACTATCTATAAACACATGACCTTCACATTCTAAATTTTTACAACTATTTTGAATTTGTCCAGCACTTAATTCTGGTACTCCTAGAGCATATAAGAAATTAGGAATATTCCAATCCATATTAGGGTGTGTAGTAAGGTTGTGAAATATAAGTCTGCCATTATATTCTCCACCAACAACTTCAAATTTTACTATACAGTTATAAAATTCACAATTATCAGCTGTTTCAGTAATATTGTTACCTTTTTCATCTTTTAAAACATTTCCATTTTCATCTTTTAAAATCACTTGAATTGTCTTAGTTGTTGACTTCCAAGGCTCAATACTATTAACTCTTAATCTATAATCTCCTTCTGGAATAGGGTCATAATTTATTTGACCTCCTTCCTTTGCTACATATTTTCTATCTAAACTTGTATTTACCATATTACTTATCTCCTATCTTGTTTATTTCTTTTAATAAATTTTCTATAAAATTAATTCCAAATAATTGACCTATAGTTCTATATTGATTATTTAATTCAGTAAATTCTTCTTTTGTAAATATGACTTTTGCTGCTTCATCATATTCTATACCTTTATTAACTGTTTCATTAAGAACTCTATTTATCATTGTAATAAAATCGTTTTTACCAATGTCTTTAATTTTTATTTCTTTTTCCATTTTTATCCCTCCTATAAATTATTATTAATCATACAAGACATCATTTCTTGTATAACTTCTCTATTATATATAAATGTCTCCATTGTCTTAATTATATCCTTAACACAATGTATTTTATATATTGTAACCACCCCAAATATATCTACTTCATATAAATAGTATATTTTGTAGTTAGAACCTATCTTTTGTGAGTATAGAAACTCTAAATTACTATCTAACATTCGTTTAATAACTAAATTTTCACCAGATTTCCATTTAAAACTCATAAAGTTTAATGGTGAATGAGATTTTACTGCATCTATATTTTGTTCTAATCTCTTTCTATTAGCATTTTCTATTTTATTAAGTTCACTTTCATCTAGGTTATTCATAGTTTCACGAATATCTTCTAACCAACTATCAAAGTCAGCCTCCATTTGTTCAATTCTTTCATTTAATGCTGACATATAGTATTCTTCAAGAGTTTTTCTCATTTTTAAATTATCAACTTTTTTATAAGTTGTCATATCTGGAAATTCTTCATCTTTAGTATCTACATCAGCAGAAATGACTTCTTGAAGTAACATTGATATTGGTGCTGTAAGTTCTAAAAGTTTAATACCTTGTACTAAATCTTTTTTCTTTTTAAAGAATAAGAATTTCTTTTGTATTGGTAATATACTTTCAGTAACAATATGTAATTCATCAGAGAAAGGTAATAAATAATACTTATTATTACCTACCTCATGGAATTTTATATATCTTTTATCTAATTTCATAATATCTCCTAACCTAACATATTATTAATTGCTTTTGTAAATACTTTTACATCTTGAAAATGACTAAGTTTTTCACATAAAACATCATCAGTATCTTCTAAAGATAAAGTAAATCCATGTTGTCTTAATATTGCTACATTAAGACTTTGTAATACTTTTGTCATTTTATCTTTATCAGCATTTTTAATTATACCACATAATTCTTTAATATCTTCTGAATAAGAATAATTTTTATCTTCTGCTACAGGTTTAACTTCTTCAACTGTCTTAACTTCTTCTTTTACTTCATTAACTTTTGTATCTTGTGTAGTTGTATTAGTTTCTGTTACTACATCACTTTCAGTTGGTTTTGTTGTCTTTGTAGTCTTTGTTGTCTTTTTAACCTCAGGTTTCTTATCTTCTTCTGGTGCATCAAATTGTAAATCTTTATTTTCATAAAGTCTTAATCCTATACCAGTAGCACGACTAGCAACTTTTGCTAATGCTCTTTTTAATGCTTTATTAACAGCATTTTGATTATATACTTTTAAAGCACTATAATCTTGGTCCTGAATAGGATATTCTTCTATAAATGTCTTACCTAAGAATGTTAATTTAACCTTAACAAAATGTGACATCATAGTTGCTACAGTTTCACTAACAACTTCTCCTTTTTGCACAACTTTATTTTCATTAGATAAAGTATCACTAAATACTATATTCCCATTTTCAGTTTCTAATGTTTCAAATATAGCATCAGGATCTTGCATATAAGTAAGTCTTTCCATTGTAGCCCAAGGAATATAATTATTTCCTTTATAGTTTGATTTCATAAAGTCAGCAACTTCTTTTGCTTCTTCGCTTTTACCATTGTAATTTTCAATAAATTGTTCTTTCCAACTTTTCTTTTTAATCTCTGTCATTACTAATCCTCCTTATCATCTTTTAATACATTTTTAAACATAAGTTTTAATAAATCTTCTACCATATATGCTTCTTTATCTTTTGATGTACCTAATTCAAATGCTTTTTTAAGCATTTCTTCTGGAACACCATTTTTTCTTAAATTATCTACTATAATTGTTAATAAAGTAAGTAATTCGCTTTGTGTACCAAATAATATAGTACGATTTTCGTCAGCATAGATGTATTTATTATTACTCTTATCATTTAACCTTTCTCTTATTACATTTTTTGATTTTAATAAGTTCTTTTCAAAAATATTATTTTTCATATCTTCCTCCTTGTAAATTAATTATAACATAACATTTTTTATAACTTCACTTTTTTACTTATTTTTATTTGTTACTCTTATTTGTGAATAAGTAGTAGCAGGTTTTCTATAATCTTCTAAATTTATTTCTGGGTGTTCAATAGATAATTTATCTTTATCTATATCTCCTTTTCTTGACCCTGTAGAAATCACATATTTATAATCTTCATCTTGGTATCTACAGTCAGCATAGTGTGATTTAGCATATTCTTCTAATTCATCACATTCAGTTTTTCTTACCTTTATCTCATCTTTAAGTTCACCTATTCTATGTAGAAGTTCTTTATCATAATCTTCCATATCATCTCCACCTAAAGATTTTAATGGTTTAACACTTGAATATTTATCAACTATTTCCCAAGGATAATCTTCAACAGATGCTATACCCATTAGTATAGAACTTACTGCTGTTACAACTTCTGCAATATCATTTTGAAGTTCCTCATTTTTCTTTATAAGTTTCATTTTAGGTTGACCTTTCCACATACCACAAAGTAACCATTGGTCTAACCCCCAAGCCATCATATATGCTTGACATTGTAATTCATAACCAAAGTCATCAGTAAAACATTTAGTTTGGCTATTTGAATACTTATTTTCAACTCCAGTTTCAATTCCATCTAGGAATGTTCTACCATCTCTTTTACATTTAAGTAAACCATTTACAGCATATTTATATTCACTGTTTCTTTCATCTATTACTATTCCTAATTTTTTCTCAAAATAGTTAAGACAACCTTCTTCCATAGCATTTCCTAAGTCCATTCTATCTTGTGCTTCATCATCAACTTCTTTAACCATTAGTCCTCTGTCAATATCAAGTTGTTCTTCAATAGTGTTAAAGCCAACACCAAAATATGAACTTAAACTACTAGCAATAATATTATATCTGCCATTTAACATTTTATATCCTCCTTCTTTCTAAACACATAGCCACCTGTAGTTTTTCTTATCCCATTACACACCATACTTATACAAGACTGTTGTAAATTAAGTTCTCTAGCACATATACACATACTTTCAAATTCTTTTAGCATATTCCCATTCAAATCAAATTGTATTATAGGTTTTGATTTAAAATTATCTTTTCCAAATCTTTTTATTCTATTTCCTTTTTTATAAGCATATTTATTGTTGTATGAATGATTACACCATTCTAGATTTTCAAGTCTATTATCACTTCTTACTGAATTTATATGATTTATACAAGGTAAATTGCTTTCATTAGGAATAAATGCTTTTGCAACAAGCCTATGTATTTGGTTATATAACTTTGTACCATCACCTCTACATAAAGGTACTCTAGCATAACCACCTCTGTCTATATTAGGTTTTAATATTTTATTATATCTACAACTTTTAACTCTACCTAGACTACTTACTTCATACAAGCCTTCATAACCTAATATAGGTCTCCATTCTTCTTTTATAATACCACTTCCTTTCCTAATATATATTTTCTAAAATTTGTTGTTCCATTTCATTGTTAAATGCTCTTAATTCTTTAAAAACATTAAACATAGTATTAGAACTTAATCTTCCTAATTTTTTATAAATTTGATCTTTAACAAATGTGTGCATTTTACTTAAATTAACTATACAACTACTTTCTAAATTGGCTTCTCCAGGCTTAATTCTAACAGTATAACTATTTCCTAATAAGTTATTTGATGTAATTTTTACACAAGTTAAATTTGTGTGTCCAGTTGTATAAATTCTATCTTGTCTTTCATCATATACTATCAAAAATATTCCAACTCTTTTTTCACCATCAAATCCATTGTAATTGGCACATATAACATCTCCAACACTCAATTTCTCTTTCAACTTAATTATCTCCTTTCTTTATTTTACTTTACAATATAAATCTTCATTAATATTTATACATTTATCATATTCAGTCATTACTTTGTTTTTGAATTTAACATCATTATAAACTGTTATAATAAGACTTATCAATAATACTGTTATGACAATATATGAAAATACTATAAATATTCTAATTGGTTTATCAAAATCATCTGTAAACATATTAATCACCTCCTACTTTCTCTATTCTTTCTTTTGCTATATTAAAATAATTTTCATCTAGTTCAATTCCTATAAATTTTCTATTTAATTTTTTACAAGCAACACCTGTACTTCCACTACCCATACAATTATCAAGCACCATGTCTCCCTCATTTGTATATGTTTTAATCAAATATTCAAGAAGTGCAACAGGTTTTTGTGTTGGATGAATATTGGGCAAATCCCTTTTAAATTTTAAAATATTTTTTGGGTAATTAGTGTAAGTTTGTAAATATTCATTTTTTCTTTTATTCTTTTGAGATAAACTTTCACCTCTCCCTTGTTTAGTCATTTTGTTTATTTCTATAATACCTTGAGGGTTATATTTACATTGTTTCTTATAAAACACACAAACATCTTCAGTAATATTTAAGAACCTTTTCTTTGCCATTAGAGGATTATCGTGATTATCTTTTACCCATACTAAACTATATTTAAAGTTTTTTATATTACTAATTATTAGTTTTGAAGTAAATGGTTGTTTACCAAATAAAACTACTACACCATTATCTTTAATAATTCTATTATATTGTTCCCACAATTTATCAAAAGGAATTACAGTATCCCACTTACAAGTAGTAGTTCCGTAGGGTAAATCACACAATATTAAATCTATACTTTTATCAGGTATATCTTTCATTAATTCTAAACAATTACCTTTTAATAAAACTACTTTATCTTTAATCTTTAACATTACTATCACCTCGTTTTATTTTTTTCATTTTATTTAATAAATCAGTATAAACAAATTCATCTTCATCAGCATTTTCAAGTACTATTCTTGCTTGTTCTTTTATTAAATATTTTCTTAATTTATTCCAATTATCTTCTAGTTGTCCAATTTTTTTCTTAATTTACAATTGACTAAATCTAAATGTTTAATTACTTGTTGTAAATCACATAATTCACTTTTTAACATATTTATTTCTATTTCTTGTTTTTTCTTATCTTTTCCACATATTTCACACTTCATTCTAACACCTCTGTTAGTTCTTTTAACATATCTTTTGTTATATTAATTACACACATTGGTTCATACTCATAAATCAAATCCCAATAATCTTCTACTTTTTGAATACTATAGTTTGGATAGTCATTTTTATATATGATCAAATATATTTTCATTCTTTACCTCCTATACTAGATAATATACTATTTATATAATCCCATTCATCAGAAGTACATTTTAATTCATTATAATTTTCATTAATAATATTTAATAAATTTGATATTTCTTCTTTGCAATCGTCAATAACTTTTCTTTGCTTTTTACATTGTTGTTCTAAATTTGCAATATAATCAAATAATTCACAATATGCTTTTTGAGCTGGTTCATTCATATTACTAGGGAATAAATCAAGTCTTTCTTTTATATCTTGCATTTTTTCTTTATTCATTACTATCACTTCCTAATTCCATAAAGATTTATAGCAATTTTCATATTTTGTTTTATCTTCATACCATTTAACTACAATTACTTTTTTACCAACAAAACATATTGGTTGTCCTTGTCCACCTTTTCTAGAATAGTCTTTGGCATCAGAAAATTGACAATTATGTGCTATACCTGTATTACCATCTATATCTTCATATTCAAATATTCTTTTATCTTTATAACAATTATTATAAAATGGCATAATTCCAAATATTATAATTAAAATGAAAACTATAAATACTCCAATAACAGTTAATACATATTTAATAAAATCTATCATTTACTCATCACTTCTACTTTCTTTGCTTTAAATCCTACTGATATATGCCCACATAATTCACATTGAAGAACTTGAATATCTTTATTATCATAAATTTCTATATAATTGTGTCCTGATATTATATTAAGATTTATAATACTTCTAAATATTCCTTTTATAAAACATATTAATTTCATTCTTTATCTCCTAAACTTTTGTATAAATCACAATAATAATCACCATTTAAGTTAATATTATGTTCTTTAATAATTTTATCTAAATCAGCACAAAATGGCATACCATCACATCTATTATATTTTTTTAAATATCTTGCAATATAATCTTTCCTATATTTTGCATTTCTTTTATCATCAGTTAAAACTTCAATTAATGGAATATCACATATTGCTAATTGTTTTTTATGTATATCTTCCATAGTTTGCAAATATAGAATATAACATTGAGTTATTCTATTAAAGTTTACTTTTCTTTGAACTAACTTTGTATAAAATAGTTCTTCATAATCTTTATAGTATTCTTCTTGTAAATCTTCTTTAATCTTTATCATTCTTATTTTTCCTTTCTTTATTTTTCTGGCATTTGATATGGATAACTTAATCCTTTTATCTTTTCTTTTGTTAAAACATTTTTACATGCAATTAAACTATCTGTATCTTTTACTAGATTTATAGTATTAATTAGCATTATTCTTTCTTCTATTTCATCTAATACTTCTAATGCTCTTTCTTTTGTTTTATATGTTCCTAATAGTTCATAATTATCATTAGGTGAAACACTACAAATTGTATATCCTTCATATTCCCATTGATTTTCTTTATAAAATGTTTTGCCTTCCATTATTGTTAAAAATCTTGGTTGTATCAAATTTGTTTTTGCTGTACTTCTAATCCATAAATTCATATTTTAATCATTCTCCTTCATTTTTAAACACTTAATGCATTTAATTCTTTCTCACTAAATTCTATCTTATTTTTAAGCATCATATAAATACTTTCATCTATTGTACTATTCATTATCAAATGATAATATGTTGGTACTTTTTCTTGACCTATTCTATCAATTCTACCTAGACTTTGTTTATACATTAAACTACTATCAGGCATTGAATAAAATACCATTAAATGACACTTATATTGCAGACCATCTAAACTTTCACTAAATGCTTGATATTGACCTATAACTACATCAAAATCTTTTTTAAGTTCAGCAGGTTTATCAACTACTTCTCCATTTATTACAATATATTTCTTTTTTAATTTTTCACATACAGTAATTATCTTTTCTTTTTCTACATTATAACAATAAAGAACACTTACAACTTCATCAGTATTAGATAAAAATTCTTCTAACCAGTCTGCTTTTTCATTGTTATCATCATACTTAAATCTATCTCCAAACTCATTAGTACCTGTTATAATTCCACCTATTAAAGATTTTTTACCTATACGCATAGCACTAACATTGTCAAATACTATATCTCTATAACATCTTTCTCTTAAAATTTTAGGATAAGTTTTAGCACGAGGTACATTTATTTTAATATTTTCAGGTTCATAATCACCATACTTTGGTGCATAATATCTACAAGTTGCATTTAGTATAGGTTTTAACTGTTCATTTATTCTATCCATTCTATAACCTACAATTTTCTTAATTGGAAATGGCATACCTACAACTTGGAATTTATCCATTATACAAAAATTATTTTTAAAATATGTTTCGTTGTAGTCTATATAACCTAAAAATTTCAACTGTGAATATAAATCAATATAACCACCATTTTCTTTTTCAGTAGGTGTTGCTGTAAGAATTATTTTATATAAAGTCTTTTCTCCTAATTCTAAACATCTTTTAGTTATCTTAACTGGGTGTCTATAACTTCCCATGTTCTTAATCTTATGACTTTCATCAATAATTATAGTCCAGTTATTATCAATATATTTATCTAAACAAGTTATCTTATCTAGTATATCAAAATTAAGTACTATACAATTAGATGTAACATCTTGATATTTCAAATAATCATTAAAAAGTATATCTTTATTTTTTGCAGACATATTAAGTTTATACTTTAAAGGTTTTAAATCAGTATGTTTTTCTAATTCTTCCCACCACTGAGTTATAACTTTTTGTGGGCAGATTACTAATAAATTTTTAGTAGGGTTTTGTTCAAATCTAGCAAGACTTGTAATAGTTTTTCCACCACCTGTTTTGATAAAAAGTCCTATTGCTGGAACATACTTTAAATCATTTAATATTTGCTTTTGATAGTCTCTTAATTCAATATTCTTTAGCATAAGTTCTCCTTTCTAAATCATTATAACATATACTTTTTAATCTATTTCACTTTTTATTTTGTAAATCATATATTTACCTTTAATTGGAACATTATTTTTCATAGCATGATAAATAGTTCTTTTTGTTATATAAATATTTTGTTTTCTTAAAAATTCAAGAATACCATTTATATTATCACTATCATGTAAATTAATTTCATCTTTAATCTTTTCCCCCAGTCTATCAAAATAAGTTTTTTCACATACTATATACATATAGCATACCTCCTCAACAACTATTAAATACCTAACATTTTTTGTTTTTCTGTGAAACTTCTTCCATAAGTTCTATCATTTTTTCTTTTTTCTCTCATGTAATTAGCAACACTTTTATTTTTTCTATCTTTTTGTGTTTCAATTTTCTTTATGATATTACCTAATGTTTCTAACTTTTCTGTTCCTATAACATCTACATGATTTTTTAAGTCAACATATAAAAGTTCTAACTCAAGTAAATCTTTATTACTTAAATACATACCTTATTCACCACCTTCCTTTATAACTTCTTCTAATGAATTATATACTTTTAATATTTTATTATCTTCACATAATTCAATATAATCAACTTTATTACAAGCAATTACTTCTTTAAGTTGCTCAATTGAATAAGCATAATCTATAACTCTATTTTTTAAATATATTCTATAATATTTCATTATTCCTCCTTAGTTTTATTGCTTGCTAAAAATGTTATCTTTTCTGCTACTACTTGAAGTTCATTACCACTTAAACATTGTAATCTACCTTTAACTACAATTAAATCACCTTTTTCACAATATTCTGCTGTGTTTTCAGCAATACCATTCCATAAGATACACTTAATAAAGTCTGTATCATATAATCCCTCGTCATTTTTAAAACTTCTAGGTACTGCTAGAGTTATCTCACTTACCTTTCTTCCATTTTGATTATATTCTACAATAGGTCTTGCCATTAATCTGCCTAAAATTATTACTTGATTTAACATTTTATTTTTCCTCACTTTCCATTTTCTCAAATTTTTCTAAAAGTTTAGTTTCTTTTAACTTTAAATAATTTAAGTAATTTATTAATAATTCACATTCTACATACGTAGTTTCACTATCACAAACACAGTCTGCTTTTAAACTCTCTAAACTATCTATTGAATATTCTTCTCTTATATCAAATTGTGAACCATATTTTTCACTAAAAACTTTATTGTACTTTTTTATTAATTTATTAATTTTATTTTTCATATTAATTATACTAACCCTCCTTTATATGTGAAATATTTTATTTTAAAATTACTATCAAATACATCTACATCTGTACCTATTAATGATACACTATTACCTTTAACTTCATATAAGTTGTGGTCTTTATCTATTATTATCATTTCATTTTTATGTACAAAATCACCATCTTTTCCATTTTCTGTTTCATAGTAATCACCTACTTCTAAAAGTTCATATTTAATTCTATTCTTAACAAAATCATCTAATGTATAAGACTTCACTTTAGTTTTTGATTTACTAGAATATGAATTAGAATAACTACTATAACCATACCAATAATCATAGTCATAATTATAATTATAATTTCTATATGAGTTATAAGTGTAAGGTTTATAAGTTTCATTTGAATATATAACACCATTATCAATAACTTTATTACCATACCAGTAAATGTTCTCTTTATTATCTAGGAAGCATAACTTATTACTCATAGTGTTTGCTTTATCTGCAATAATTTCCATAACTTTACTATTTTTATAAAAATTCTTTTTTAAGTCCTTAAAGACACTAACATAATCTCTTATAAATGTTTGTGTATCACTTAATACACTATCATAATTATATGCACTTATAATACCATTATGTACCATTCCTATATCAGTTTCAAAATAAGTGGCTCTTAAGTCGTTAAAACTATTTGATATGGGAAATGGATGAGTTGTTGCTTTATCATTTTCACCATGTGTTCCAATTCTAAAGTGCATAACTATTGCTTTATTAGTTAAATCACCACCAAACTCTCTTTTAATACTTCTTAACTTTTGGTAAAATTCTTGAAAAGTCATAAGTCCTTTTTCAATTATTACTTTATTATCTTTTACATACATTATTCCAGCACCATCTTTATTTCTTTCAAAACACTGCCTTAATGTCCTTTTTGTAGGTAGTTCTACACCTTTATTTTTTGCTACTATAATACACACATTAATCACACTCCTTTTTAATATATAGTTTCTGTATTATCTTCTTTATTTAATATATCTTTTATAGTTTCTATACTATTTTTTACAACAGTTATCATATCATTATCTAATTTATAACAAGTATAACTTTCTAATGTACGTTTTAATGCTTTTAAATTACTTTTACAAGTTTCATTATAATTATACATACTTAATGCTCTTAATCTAATATATAATGATTGACTTTCATTATCTGTCGTATCTACAAGTATATTGCTTAACGCATCATATATAAGTTTTCTAAAATCTAATATAGAACGTACTTGTTTAATATCATTATTAAAGTTTATAGGTTGATTTAATAAATTTTGTAAACTTACCTCTATTTCGCTTAAATCTTTTTTATATTTATCAATTATAACTTTATTTTTAACATTTTCTTTTTCAATATTTGTTTCTATTTGTTTAGTATAATCTCTTAAATACATATTACTATCTATTATATTTAAACTATCTACATAGTCTTTAATAAATTCGCCACCATAATTAATAACTTTATTCCAACTTATTTTAGATGTCATATTCTCTTTACATACGTGTACTAAATTGTTTACAAACTCTATTGTTGCTACAAATGTTTCATATTTTAATGTACCTCTAAACATTCTAAATTCCACAGTTTCACCAGTACTTGTATCAGTATTTACCACACTTGAATGTCCTATACAGTCATTTTTATTTATTTCGTATAACATTTTACCACTTTTATAATAATCGTCATTTTTAATATAGTTACCAGAACTATGTTGTTTATGATATGGTATTGTATAACAATTATAAGAACTAAATTCTTGATGTTTTCTTCTGCTAAATAGTTCTATATTGTTTCTATAAGTTTCTACAAATAGCATTATTTTTTCAATAGTTTGTTGTATCTTTTCATTTGTATCACCTAGTGCATTTTTTGATACGTGAATATGTAATCCACATTTACCTTTGTCGTGGCTGAAATAACCTTTACTTGTTAGGTACTCAAAAATACTTTTAAACTTATCCTGATTTTCTTTAAAGTATTTATAAGTCATAGGTTGTGTTACTATTTCCATACCATCACCTATACTGCTATCTGTCTCAAAATTAAGTCCTAATTCTTTAAAATTCTTCCTAATGTAGAACACATTGTCTATATGCTCACTTTGTGTACATCTACCATAAATATCTTTTGTTGTTTCTAACTCAATACCTAGATATAAATTCTCTGTACTACTATCTTTTTTACTACGTTTAAAAGATAAATCAATACTAGGATTATGGTAACTATCTACCATGCACTTATTATTTTTAAAGCACCTATCACAATAGAAATATCTACCCCACTGTACCCCCTTTTCTATACTCACTTCACTATTACAGTAGCAACATCTTTTTAAGTCCACTACTTCAATATTATTAGTATCCATAAATAACTCACACTCCTTTTCTTATTTCATTTTATTTTTGGATAACTTTATGCTTTATTTTAAAAGCATATAGAAACAAGTTATTAATATAATAACTTTTTTATATTTCATATTTTAAATATTTTAAACTTGTCTTTTCTCTTTTTGTTAATTTATTAATATATCTAGTTATTAAATTTTTTGCACTCATTACACTTTTTAACCTTGAACTAGTATAATTTTTATTTCCAAAATATAAATTGTTATCTTTTTTATAAATTAACATATTTTTATAAAATTCTATTACTTTCCAATTTTTACCTATCATTTTAATCCTCTTCTTCTTCGTCAAGTCCATAGTATTCTCTATATGTTTCTAAATCTTCGTATCTTGTGTACTGTTCTAAATCTCTATAACCTGTGTAATAGTAAAGTACATTATCAAGTGTATCTTCATTATAACCATCTATACTAGTTATACAATTTATTACTTCCTCATTTACTCCTAAATTTTCAATTAAATAATTACTATATTCTTCTAAACTCATTCTAAATCACTCCTTTTTAATATTTTATTTTTAATATTTTAATAACTTGCTTTTATATGCTTTTATTTTTTATTTTGAGTTAATACTCTCACACTAACTGTTGCTAACCTGGTCTAGTTATATCTCAATAACTAACCTAACACATATAATGTTAGTCCTACGTGTCCATGTCTGTGTATTCACACGTGTATACATACGTTCACAACTATCGTTTAAGTAGTGCTTTAAGTTGTCAAATATCAATATCAAGTCAACTGTAGTTGTTTAGATTTACAAACTACTAATTCCGCTTGAGTGATTACATCTTATCACAGTAAGAGGTTAGAAGTCAACCATTTTTTGAAAATTTTTTCATTTTTTGTTATTTTTTGTTGGTTATATATAACATAGTTATATATAAAAATTTTTTATTTTATGGTTGTATATAACATTTTTTACTTGTTTTGTATCAAATATGTTACAAAATATGCTATGGTAATATACTTACCAAGAGTAAAATCAAAAATTGTGTATCGTGTGAAATTAATTTTTACACCTAATTTATATGTAATTACATATAAATTATGGAATTTACATATAAACTATGTGTAAATTTTTTTTTTTTGGGCAAGTTGTTTTTACTATTTTCGTTAGGTAAGAATACAACCAACAAACAAGTGTTTGCTTTTATAAAAAAAGTATAAGGTTGTTGATAACCAATTATTAAAATTGAATTATAGAACATATCGACTACATGTTGTGTATGTTCTAATTTTTTTTATAAAAAAATATAAGGGGGTGGGGGTTGAATTGGTGTGGTACTTTATAATTTAGCGTATGTGGGGTATATAATAGCATCAATAACAATTGTCTCTCTCATAAAAAAATGATATAATATAAATATCAAAAGAAAAACCAAAACAAAAAACCAACACAAAACACAAAACAAAACTAAAACAAAAAATACCCATCAAACAAGAATAGAAAGAAGGTGAATATAAATGTTACCAGCAACGAAATCACAGGCTGAGAATGGTGTAGATAATAAAACATATATGACACCACTTAGGACCAAACAAGCCATTCTAGCAAATAAGAGTGGTGGGGGTAGTGGAACAAGTGACTATAATGACCTAGATAATAAACCTAAGATAAATGGTGTCATCTTAGAGGGGAATAAGACAAGTAGTGAGTTAGGACTTACAGGAGAAGATAAGAACTTTATCTATACAAAAGATACACCAGACAAAATATGGGATATTACACATAACCTAGGTAAATACCCTAGTGTGACAATAGTAGATAGTACAGGAAGTGTCGTAATGGGGGATATAACCTATATATCTAAAAATAACCTTAGGGTGACATTTAGTGTAGCATTTGGAGGCACAGCATATCTAAACTAAAATTAATAAATTAAGGAGATGATAAAATGCGATATTTAAGTAATATAGACTTAAACAAAAACGAACTACAAAATGCTAGAATACAAAACTTAGCAACTGCTCCAAATAACCCAGTAATAGGTCAAATATACTTTGACACTACAGATAAGACTGGGTACATATATGATGGCACTAAATGGAGAGATATAGCACAAATAGTTGACCTTAGTACTAAACAAGATACTCTAGTATCAGGAGAAAATATTAAGACAATAAATGGCACATCAATACTTGGTAGTGGTAACTTAGAGATCTCATCTGGTGTTACATACACTGCAGGAGATGGTATTGTCATTGATGAGAACAATGTTATAAGTACTATAGATAGTGGTCCTACTGGTACTAATAACTACAACAACTTATCTAATAAGCCTAGAGTTAATGGCGTGGTTCTTGAAGGAAATAAGACATTAGAAGATTTAGGTATTAATATTCCAACAAAATTAAGTGATTTAGAAGATGATGGTTACTTGGTGACTGTCAAAACAGGTGAGAGGAGATGGGGAACTTATGCAAAAGGCTAGACTTAATATTCAATTATTTGGTAGTGGTACTATTGATGGTTCTTCAACTGCTAGTAATTGTGACTGTAGAATAGTGTGGAATAGTACAAAAATTGACAGTGATAATTCATCATTTGTAGAAATGACAACACAAATTAAAAAATCTGGTAGTAGTTCTACTACAGGTACTTTTAATGGTGTTAATACAATAGATGGTACAGAGTTCTCTGTGTCTAAAAAGAATACTTGGGCTTGGGGAGACTGGAGAACTGTCGCTACATCTTCTAAAACTGTCAAACATAATGATAATGGAACAAAACAGATAGATATATCAACTCTTTTAACTCAAAATAGTACTACTATGGCTGGTACATATAGAGCAAGTAGAACTATCACATTAGATACAATAAATCGTGCTAGTAGACTACAGACTATAGGTAACTTTGACCTAAATGATACTATAATAATAGGTATTAATAAGTATGTAACATCTGCTGTGGATACCTTACAGATAAAAATAGGTGATACCTTAATAAGAGAGGTTACAAATATAGCAAATGGATATGAGTTGACTTTTAGTGACACAGAAAAAACAACTATAAATTCTTTATCAACAAGTCCACAAGTTTCTTTAATATTCTTACTTACAACTGTGAATGGTGAAACAGTACTAGGTACTTCAACTCAAAGTGTGTTATTTACATTATTAGATAAACCAATGTTTAGAGAGATTTATCAAAAAGAAAATGGTAAATATCAAGTGGCTATCAATGGTTTAGTTAATACAAATATAAATGATGTGTTACAAGTCTATGATGATAATGGAAATTTAATAAATAATAACCAAATCTTATGGGGTCCAGACTATAATTATATGGCAGGTAGTCAAACAATTAATTTATCACAAAAAGTTAGCGAACAAAAAAATGGAATAGTGCTAATGTGGCAAGCCTATGTTGATGGAAAACCACAATCTTATGACTTCAATTATACTTTTGTTCCTAAGCATCATACATTAGTATTTCCTGCTGGTGGTGTTACTTGCTGGTTGTCTAACTCAAGTGGAAATATTGTTGCCACTAAATATATATATGTCTATGATGATAAAATTAAAGGTAATGGTATTAATGGATTAGGTAGTACTACTAGAAGTGGTAGTGGAGTTATCACAAATAGTGCACACTGGGTACTAACTTATGTCTTAGGCGTGTAATTATTTGAAATAGTGAAATGCTGGAAAAACTGGTGATATAATATAATCTTGAAGGGAGGTTGGTATTATGAAAGAAGCAAAAAGCGATTTATGGAATATAATATCTTTACTTAAAAGAGTTATATATTGTAGTTTTGTTACTATTGTAATAATTATAACATTATTTGTAGTTTACTTATTTAAAAATGCAAATAGTATTATATCTGATATTGACACTACAGGAGTTTATAATTTAGTCAATAGTGAGAATGGTGAGATTATTGCAACTGACTTAACACCAGAAGATATTAATAAGATATTGGAGATAATAAATGGCGAGAATTAGATTTCTTAAAATTAGAGGTAGAGTTAATAAGAACAAACCAAAAGTAGTATATTTTCATAGTAATAACTTTGATAGATATACAACTAAACAAAGTGGTAAATACAATGTTATGACAGTAGGTTATAAACAAAAGGACAAATTTCTAAATAATCAAATGAGGGCTTATAGTGATAAAATTAGATTTCACACCCAAAGAACATAACTATATACTAGAAAATGCAGGTTTCACTAAGAGACAAAGATAAATTTATCTAAGACTTAGAAATGACTATCCTTATGAAAGACAAAGTATTGTCAAAATTGCTAATGAACTTCCAGCAAGTACAGCCACTATTTCAAGAGAAATTAAGAAAATACAATTAAAGATAATAAGACTTATAAAATAGAGATGACTTTAGTCATCTTTTTGTTGTGATAAAAAGTTGATAATATGTTGATAATTTTTATCAACTCTTTTAATTTACAATGATATTAGAAGGAGGAAGGTCTATGTATGGTTCTTATTTTACACCACTTCAAAATCAAAAAGATTTAATTGAATTAAGAAATTTAGATGGTGTTGATGTTAACAACACATTAGTATTTAACAAAACCTTATTTGTAGGTGAGAATGAAATGATTATGAAAAATACTGATGGTAGTTATGAGAAATGGGAAATAAACAAAATATTTCCAATAGATGAAAAAGATTTAAAAATTAAGAATTTAGAAAAAGAAATACAAAGTCTAAAGGAGATGATAGGTAATGAACATAGGGAATATTCTAAGTCAGTTGAAGGGGTCAACGAACAAGAAACAAATGATAATGTCAATGATTAACCCAGAACAGAAACAAATGGCTGAGGCTTTCATGAAAAACCCTACAATGGAACAATGTGAAGAAATTGCTAGGAGATTAAATGCAAAAGGTGTCACTAAAAATGACTTACAACAAATTGCAGCAATACTTAGGTAGAAACTAGAAATAGTTTTTATATAAAAATATTATGAAAGGAGAATGATATATGAACTCAGGTTTATCAGCAGGAGACATTATGGCTCTTACTAAAAACAATGATGGTTTATTTGGTGATGGTATTTGGGGAATTATAATGTTACTAATCATAGCAGGATTATTCAGTGGTAATGGTTTTGGTTGGGGTAATCGTGGTAATGTAGCAAACGATGCTTTACTAGGCGAAGAATTTGTTAAACGTGACATATTTAATACTAATCAAAATGTATCAAACACAGCCTGTCAAACTCAAAAAGAAGTATTAGAAAACAGATTTAATTGCTCACAAAATGCTTGTAACACACAAAAAGAAATCTTAGAAAGTAGATATACTACTCAATTAGGTTTCCAAAATGCACAAGCAAACTTATCAAACTGTTGTTGTGACCTAAAGACAGCCATTCATGCAGAGGGTGAAGCAACTCGTAGCATGCTACAAAGCGATAAAATAGAACAACTTAGAGACCAAGTATATGCTAGTAACTTAGCATTAAGTAATGCTAATTTAGCCAATACAGTGATAAATTCAGTTAGACCTTTCCCAATTCCTAGTTATACTGTAACATCACCTTATGTTGGTCTATATAATCCATACAATGGTTGTGGTTGCAATAATGCAACAATAATTTAAGCATAAGCCTATATAGGAACTCTAATTATAGAGAATTGCAAAGACCATTTTCCTGACATTAGGAAAATGATAAAGATAGGCTTAAACACCTATCTTTTTATTTAAAAATTAACAAAAATATGAATAATGAAAGGAATGATAAATATATGATAAATAGTGTACAAGAAACTGCTCTAACTTTAGCAAGTAATAGTTCTAATATCCCATTTTCTAGTGATGTTGTAAGAACAAGAAATGCTAATTGTTGTGGTTTTTTAAATCACAGTGCTGGTAGCACACAATACCAAATAACAGAACCTGGTATTTATGAAATTATGTTTAATACAAACGTTACTAGTGCTACTGTTGGACAAACTGCTTTAGCAATAAAATCAAATGGAGAAATACTTAGTGGTACTGAAATGGACTATACAGTTGCAACTGCAAATGTATATGCTAATGTAGGTGCTAATAGATTATTTAGAGTATGTGGAAATGGTTCTACAACTATAACTGTTGGCTCTATTCCTAACGTAGGGGCTGTAGTTACAGAAATACCTACTATTAAAAATGCAAGTCTTATCATTAAGAAGATAGCATAGGGGGTTAAATTATGGAAGAAGTTAGTATGTTAGATAGAGTTAGAAATGCCATTGAAAAACCAATTGATTTAATACTTAAAAGTGGTGTCAGTTCAAATAATTTAGACTACCTTTATAAATTAATTGATGTTTATAAAGATGTGGAAAATATAGAATATTGGAATAAGAAGGAGGAACACATGAGATATAAAGATTATCAAAGACGTCCAGAAGATAGTATAGATACCATGTTTATGAATTACAGAGCATATTCAGAAAATAAAGAACCATCTGAAAGAAGTTTAAATTCTGTAAATAAAGATAGTATGATGTGTTTAGAAAATATGTTAGTTGGTGTAGTGGACTTTGTAAAAATGTTAAAAAATGAAGCAAGTAGTCAAGAAGAAATAGATTTAATTCATAAATATATTAGAAAATTGAATGAAATGTAATTTAAAGGTCTAGTATTTAGACCTTTTTTAGTTTATAATATAGTTAGTGTAATAGATAGAATTATGTCAGTCTATTCAATTAAAAACATATAAACAAATTGTAAGCCTCCTTTAATCTATTTTCTATCTTTACACAATACACTCCTTTCTATGACAAGGGATACTTTTCCTCCCTTGTCTTTACTTTTAGTCTTACTTATTATATAATTGTATTGAGACTTAAATAGGTCTCAACTCGTTTTGGTTCTCAACAGCCATCAAGAACATTTTGGAATAGTTCCCCTACTATTCCATTTTTTATTATTTTGTGATAAAATTTAATAGTAAGGTGGTAAAAATGGGAGAAAATATTAAAAAAACCAAAAAATCTGTTAAAAATGATGAAAAAAATGATGAAATTGACAATAAATTGGTAGAAAGTTTAAAAAAAGATGAAAAATTAAATGAAGATCGTGAATATCGTATGCACATAATATCAATGGCTACAATGTTCTTAGAAGATTTTTCAGACAATATTTATAAAACTTCAATAGAAATGAACTTAAAAATACCATACTTTAGTGTAGATGCTTGGAAAGACTTCTTAAATTATCCTGTTGTTAGAAAATATATTAAATCGTTTAGAGATGAAAAAATTGATATGGTAGCAGACCAGGGGCTTGCAGAGGGTGACAAAGGTGCTGTCAGTATTAAAAAGGCTATGCAAGAAAATGGACCACAAGTTAATAATTCAAATATAATACTTATTCGTTTACCAGAAAAAAGAGACGACTTCTTAGAATGAGGAGGACTAGATGAATAATTATACAGTTTATTGCCATATTTTTCCAAATGGTAAGAGATATGTAGGTATTACAAAACAAAAACCAGAATATCGTTGGGATAATGGTAATGGGTACAGAAACTGTACTAAAATGGCAAGGGCTATAAAGAAGTATGGTTGGCACAATGTGGAGCATAAAATTTTATACACTTCTCTTTCAAAAGAAGTTGCAGAACAAAAAGAAAAAGAATTAATTAAAGAGTGGAAAACAAATTGTAGAGATTTTGGCTATAATATAGAAGGTGGTGGAAATTTAAATAAAGATATAAGTGAAGAAACAAAGAAAAAGTTATCTAAATCTCATAAAGGTCAAATACCTTGGATAAAAGGTAAAAAACATAAGAAATTGTCTAACGAGAAAAATAGGCAAGCCCACTTAGGAAAACCACCAACAGTAATAAAACCTGTTATATGTTTGGACACAGGTATTGTTTATCCAAGCGTTACAGAAGCAGGTAAACAACTTGGACTAAATGTGACACATATAAGTTCTTGTTGTACTGGAAAGCGTAAAACTTGTGGCAAACTTAGATTTTCACATTATAAAGGAGGTGATGTAAATGAACCAAAAACTAGATGAATTAAAATTCCTAGAATTCTCTGATGATGAGTATAGAATATATAAATGCCCACTTTGTGGTGGAAAAATAAAAGTACACGATAGTGTTTTTTATGGACGCTGTGACACTTGTCTTGCAACACTAATTGATTATAAACCAGCCCCACACCAAGTTGCTTTTCACAAAAGCAAAGCAAAGTTTAGACTTAACATTGGAGGATTTGGTTCTGGTTAAGTAAAACTACAATGGACGCCATGGAGATTTCATCACATGCTTTATCTGTATCAAATGGTAGAACTCTTATTACTGCTCAGTCATTACAACAAGTTAAAGAGGCTGTACTTCCAGAGTTGGAAAAATTTATTCCACCTTGGTTTATCTCTAAACAGACAAAGACACCACTTCCAAAATATACACTTACAAATGGACATGAGATAATTGTATATGCAAGTAATGATGAAGAAAAATTGAGGTCTTTAAACCTTACTGCTTTCTGGATAATAGAGGCAAGTGGTGTAGATTACAAAATATTTATACAACTCACTGCTCGTTTAAGAAATGCTGCTGCTATTGTAAAAGATAGAGAAGGTAAAGAGATAGAACATAATTTTATGGGAATAGTAGAAAGCAACCCAGAAGATGGCTGGATAAGAGATGAGTTCTTGTTAAGGTCTGATAGAATTTTTGCTAGTAAGAGTGTTGATACATCTTCCTATAATAGACTAAAAGTAAAAAACCCTGAAAAATCTTACCACTCATTTCTTAGTGCAACACCAGATAATAGATATTTACATAGTACATTTATACAAGATTTATGTGTAGGTAAGAGTGCTAAATGGATAAGAAAATATATTTATTGTTATTTAGAGGTAAAAGAAGGTGCTGTATATCCAGACTGGAAGGACTGTATAGTTGACCCTTTTCCAATACCTGATAACTGGCTTAGAATATTTGGGTTTGATAAAGGTTGGACTGATGAGACTTGCTTATGCTGTGGTGCAATAGATAGTAAAAATGGAATATGTTACTTATATGATGAATATTATGTTGCAGAAAAACCTGTTACTTATCATGCAAGAAGAATAAAAGAAAAAGTTATGGGTTGTAGAATGTATAAAAATATAATTGCAGACCCATCAGTAAGAAATAGAAATGATAGAGATGGTGTATCATATAGAGATTATTTCTATAATGTATCAGGACTGTGGCTAGAAGAAGGAAATAACTCCATATTTGATGGTATAGAAAGAGTTAGAGACTTTATGTATCAAGGTAAATTAAAAGTATTTTCTAGTTGTGTAAATTTAAACCAAGAGGCACAAAAGTATCTATGGAAAAAAGATAAAGATGGTATAAGTAAAGATGAACCTACAGAAAAACAAAACCACTTAATGGATGCTATGAGATACTTAGTTATGGCTTTACCTTATGACCTTAAAGAAGTAGATATGCACAAAGCAGAACAAAGTAAAGCACAAAGTATTTTAGATAGAATTAAACTAAATGATAATACTGAATATCCTGATGATGGTGAAGGTGGAGTTTATGGTTTAGGTTATTATGATATGGACTAAGGAGGTAAAATATGAGTGATATTGAAAAGAAAATATTGAATGAACTTATTCTAAGAGTACAACAACTTGAACAAAGAGTTGCTGATTTAGAAAATGGGGAATTTGGTACAGGAATATACTTAGATGGTTGCACAGAAGCAGATGCTGATTATATTTCTGGAAAAGATAATACTAATAAAGAAAATAGAAAAGAAGGTGATTAATTGTGAAAAAGAAAAAAGAAAAAGATATTGAAGAAGTATATTCTTTACAAGAAGAACTAGACAAAGCAAAACCTTATACTGAAATGTATAAAAAGGCTTATGATTTTAATACTGAAAGATTTAATGCTTATGCAGAACTTATGGCTTTCTATCAAGGAAATCAACACTTACTTAAAAAATATAAGACAGATAGACCTTGGGTAGTTAATATGAATACTCCTTATGCTACTGTTGCTATAGAAAATAGAATTGCATCTATATTAGTAAATGATTATGAAGGAGATTTAATACCTTTATCACCAGAAGATATAGATATAATTGAGCCAATAGATAGAGTATATAAAAGAGAGTGGGAAAGACTTGATATAGACAGAATTATAAGAAATTGTGTTGAGACATCTGCTGTAGTTCGTGAAGCATATTGTCATATTATATTAGATGATAAAAAAATTTATGGTGGTACTAAAAGAAAAAGAGTTGGTGCTTTAACTGCTGAAATAATAGAACCAGCAAGAGTGTTAATTGACCCAACTGCTAGAAATCTTAAAGATGCTAATTATATGGTAGTATTAGGTAGAATAAGTAAAAAAGAAGCATTAAAAAACTATAGTAAATTAGAAAGTCTAAAATTACAAGCACCAGATTATACACCTAATCAAAGAGGTGAAGTCTATTATGATAATGATTATTCTACAGAACAAGAAGATGTGTTTACAGTTTGGAACTTCTATCAAAAAGAAGATGGAAAAATTAAAAAGACAAAACTTATAAATAATATTATAGTTAAAGAAAGTACTTTAGATATAACTCGTTTCCCTATAGCACAATTAAGATGGAAAAAGGCTGCTCAAAGTTGCTATGGTATTTCACTTATGGACCAACTACTTTCATTACAAAAAGCAATAAATGCTATAGAGAGTGCAATTACTAACACTGCTATTGCTTATGCTGCTCCTAGTATGATGGTTGCAAAAGGTAGTGGTGTTGACCCTAAAGTTGTTGCAAAATCAAATGGTGCTCCAGGTGTAGTATATTCAGTTAATGGTAATTTAGATAATGCTATTAAACCTGTTGTTCCACCTAAAATTCAAGATGAAATTCTTTCAATTAAACAAGATTTTGAAGCAAAAATTAGAGAAATATCAGGAAACTCTAACCAATTTATGGGTAATATAGGTACTGCTGCTAACACTGTTGGTGGTGCAGAAGTGGCTGTAGAAAGAGCAAAAATAATTGAAGTTAACATTATTAATAATATTGAAGATTTTGTAGAAGAAATTGTTAATATTCTTGTAGAATTTATAATAAAAATGTACCCTAATGCTGAACTTACTTATTCAAATGGAAAAGATGGAGAAGGTGCTTATAACTTTGATGTTATAAAGATGCCTAAGAAAAGTGAAATGAAAGATTTAGAATACAAGTTCTATATAGAACTAGATAAAAAATCACAATATAGTAAAGATAAACAAAAACAAGCACTTATGGACCTATTCCAATTTGAAAGACAATATGATGCTCCAGTTAAAACAATTACTGTGTCTGATATAATTAAGAATAGTGATTTAATTAATAAAGATGAAATTATTGCTAGATATAATAGTTTAAATTCACAAGATGCTCAAACAAAAGCAGAAACTATTGATAAGTTAATAAATACTGCTAATAATATGGGAATACCACAAGATTTAATAGTTCAAGCAACTGCTGAAATAATTTCAGGTGGAGATGAACACCCAGCAACAGACCAACTTATGCAAATGATAGAACAAGGGTTCTCTCAACAATTACAAGAAGTAAATGCACAAGCAGATATGGGTGCTGTAGCACAAGAAGATGTAGAAAGTATGCAAGACCCAACTGCTGGGTTAGACCCTAATGCTGTTGCACAAGCAGAGGCTATACTTGGAAGTGAACAAGCACCAATAATGTAAAGTTGGTGCTTTACAAACACTTTTTCTTTTGCTATAATATAGTTAATGAATAGCAGGTCGTACCTAAACGACCTAATAAATAATTTAGTGTGAAAGGAAGTTATTTATGGAAAATGTTTTTGATAGTGTTGATGCTATTGATGCAGCATTAGATGAAGAATTTGGTAAAGAAACAACTGAACCAGAAACTGATGAAAATGTTGAAAACAATGATGTCAATACAGATAGTGAAGATTTAACACAAGATAATAATGTTGAAGAAGGGGCTTCTAATGAAGAACCTAATAATGAGGAAGGACAAGTTGTAGAAACTCCTGTCCAAAATAATAGTGAAGGTAATAAATCTAGTAAAAAAGACCATGCTTTTGCTAATTTAAGAAGTGAAAACTCAAATCTTAAAAAAGAAAGAGATAATTACAAAGCAGATAGTGACTATTTAAAGGAACTTGCTGCTAGTTATGGTTATGATGATACTGCTAAATTCCAAGAAGCAATTAAACAGGCTAGGTATCAAAAAGAAGCCCAAGAAAAGGGTTATGATCCAGTTTTGTATAAAAAGACTATGGAACAAGAGGCAAGAATTCGTCAACTAGAACAAGAGAGAGAAAAAGAAATTCAAGATAGAAAAATAGAAAGATTTCAAAATGCTTTAGATAATGCTGTTAAAGAGTATAATATAGATGCACAAGAAATATTTAATAAACTTGAAAGTTCTGGTTTAAGTGTTGAAACAGTTTTAAGTGTTGATAACCCTAAGATTTTATTAGATGGTTTATTAGTAGATGAAATTAGAAACAATGCTAAACAGTCTCAAATAAAAGACCTTCAAAATTTAAAGGGTCTAGCAGAAGATAAGAATGAAACAGATGGACAAGTTAATAAAGTAACTATAGATAGTCTGTTGAAGGAAGATATGGCTAGATACAAAAAAGAAAATTTTTATGAATAAGAAAGGTTAGGTAATGAATTATGGCTGCTGCTAATACAACTTTAGCCGTACTACAAAAAAACGGTTTATCAGTTCAAGAATATTTCAGTAAGAGATTACTAGAAATGATTAAATTAGAAAAATCAAATTTTGTATTTACTAACTTAGGTGTTGAAATGAACCTTCCTAAAAATGAAGGTACTAAAACATATTCAGTTCGTAGATACAACCATTTACCAGTTGGTAATCATCAATTAACAGAAGGTGTACCTCCAACTGCATTAAAACCAGAAGGACACAAAGTTAGTGGTGTTATTAACCAATTTGGTGCTTTAATGGAAGAAACAGATGTTGCTGCTGATATTCACTTTGATAATATCAAAACTATTTATCAACCTGAATTAGCAAGACATGCTGCAGAAGTTATTGAGAGAAATGTTGTTTCAAGTTTCACAGATGCAAGTGAATACTATGTAGGAACAAGTCACACAAAAGCAGATGATATTACTGCTACTGACACTGTTACATTCAAAGATTTCAGAGTTGTTGCTTTAACAATGAGTAATGCTAATAGAAAGGGTCACTCAAGATATGGTGGTAAATTTGTTGGTGTTATGCACCCAAATGTTATGAACGACTTACTAGATGACCCAATATTAGTAAATAAATTATTAATTCCAGGACAAGAAAATGGACCTATCAAACAAGGTACATTAGCAAAATATATGGCTTATGGTATGTACTTTACTGATACATTAGTATGTCCAGTAACTGCTAATAAAACAAGTATAAATGTATATACAAGTTATGTTCTAGGTTTCCAACCATATATGGTTTTAGGACTAGGTGGTTCAAATGTTAAATTCTATGATACAGGATTTACTGCTGACAAGTCAGACCCACTTGGACAAAAGGCTACATTTGGTTATAAACTTTGGACAGGTGCTAAAGTATTAGACCCAATGGCAATTACTGCTATTTATAGTGCTAGTGCTTATGATATTGCATTATACAATGATACTAATGATACTATTGGTAAGGCTGCTTCTCAAGAATAACTTTAAACATAAAACACTCTTTATAGAGTGTTTTTACTATGCTTTACAATTTACTTTATTTTTAGTATAATTATTATAAAGAAAGGTGGTTATAAAAATGTCAGAACCAAAGAAAAATAATTTAGAAAAGACAAATAAAGTTGATTTATCAGATATTGAAAAGGCTATAGGTGGAGAAGTTGAACAACCAACTCCAACATTTGTAGAAAAATCTGCAGAGACTAATACAACATTTGCAGAGAAATCTGCAGAGGCTGCAGCAACTGCTGCACTAAAGGCTGCTATTGATACAAATAATGAAATAGCAATTAGAGAAAGTGAAAAAGCATATTTTATTGAAAAGAAAAACTATATGTTGAATAAGTGTAAAAATGATGAAGTAGTCACTAGAACAATTTCAAAACTTTATGCTCCAATTATAGGTAAAGTTTATACATTTGCACTTAATGGTATTCCAGTAACAGTATATTGTGATGGAAAACCACACGAATATCCTAAATTTATTGCAGAAACAATAGATAGAAAAATAAATGAAATATCTGAAAGTAATACTTATAAAGAAGTAATTGATGAAAGATTAGACCAAGGCACTTTTTAGTGTCTTTTCTTTTTATCTATTAAATGATATAATTATAGTATAAAGGGAAGGTGAGTAATATGACATTACAAGATATTATTACAAATAGCCAATTTTTTACTGATGAAACTATAGTTCAGATTAATTCTTTAAGTGCGGCTAATAAAGCATTATCTATAATAAATACAGAATGTAATACATTATTTCCATTTATGGAAAGTTTAAATGCTATGTATAGTTATATGCCAAGTAATTGGTTATTTGCTTTGCTTAGTCCTTACCTATCTTATGCTATTAAAATGAATGATAGTTCACTTACAGAAGCAGATAGATATTTAGATGAATTTTATAGAGCATTAAATAATTTTAAAGACAAGTTAGGAAGTCTAATTGCTTCTTATGATGAAACAGACCCAGAGAGTGGTATTTCACCTGATATGGTTGCAAAAGAAGGTCTTGGTGGTGTTTATGAAATAGACACATCAAATGCAATTAACATAGGTTGGTTTGGCAATAATGGAAATGCTGGTGGGTGGTAGAAATGGGTACCTATCAAAAATTTAAGGGAGACCCAGAAACAAAGTTATTCTACCTTCTTAATAACTTTATGGGTGGTATAAATACAGAATTTAGTGATGATAGTAGTAGTGATACAGACTTTGAAAGTATTATTAATT